>Ga0209099_1001436_pt1 | contig 23744 bp, 20 predicted proteins | sample AD_JPNHW2_MetaG_FD_184430 | JGI IMG/M metagenome (GOLD analysis project Ga0209099, IMG submission 184430) | Active sludge microbial communities of municipal wastewater-treating anaerobic digesters from Japan - AD_JPNHW2_MetaG (SPAdes) (version 2) | ecosystem: Engineered > Bioreactor > Anaerobic... | reverse complement strand
GCTCTCCGACAACTGCAATTCTTTTTCCAAACACATTATACAAAAATGCCACACTCAGCCCTATATCGCTGTTATCATAGGCTATTTGAGTATTTATCACAAACGGCGACTGCCCTTGAAGAGCTCTTGACGGTTCATTGGAAACTTTCACTTTTGAATAGATATATGAGAAATTTCCAGCGACTGACAGATCAGCAAGCTTTTTATGAATGAATGACATGTTTTTTCTAAATTCCAGTTCAAGTCCGACATTATCGGCTTTTTTTGCATTTTTAAATGTTGCAGAGTCTCCGGAACCGGGAAGAGAATATGTCTCTATCGGATCAAGGAAATGCTTGTAAAACGCACCTGCCGCAATGTTTTCATCGGTTGAAATAAACCACTCGAACCTCAGATCAGCACTATGTATCACCGCCCGCTTCAGATCCGGATTTCCAATTGTTTCACCGTCATCTTCAACATTATCGGAAGTTACAGGGGAAAGCTCTCTCAGATCAGGTCTTGATACTGTGATACTATATCCTGTCCGCAACTGAAAATCATCAGCAAATTCCCAAGTAAGATTTGCTGCCGGCAGGAAATCATCCGTTATAAGTGAGCTTTTAATGATTTCAGGTTCCGCAGTATATAATGCAAATGTTTCAACAGTCTGACTGCTTCTTTCATATCGGAGACCGCCTGAAAACTTAAATGATTTAACTATCGGAATATCAATCATTCCGAACACTCCGTAAAGTTCCTGATGAGCACTGTAATTGTCTGTTTCTCTAGTAACTTCGCGCAGTTCGAATCCATCAGCACCAATATTTTCAGGAGCAAATATAGTTTCAGGATCTTCATTCAGAAGAGATAGATCAGAAGGTTTTCCCGAAAACTGGAATCTTCTCGTGTCAACCTCTCTGTTCTTAAAAAAGATATTTGTTCCTATTTTTGTTTTTGCTTCCAGCTTTTTCCAGACATTGAACGGAACTGTAATATCAAATCCTATGTCGTGACTGGAATCAAGCAGATTGCTGTAAAGTCTTTCATTTGATCTTGTTGTTCCGGTAAGTGACCATACATCTTCTGATGCACCTTCATCATAACGGTAATATCTTCTGTCGGGTTCATATCTTGAAGCTCTGGCAAAAGTGTATCGCCAATCGATCAGCGGTTTTGTCCGGAAAGGCAGCGTGTGTGATCCGTGGATCTGCTGTGAGATAAGCATCTGCTCAAGCCATCTTAATTTTGTTTCTCTAATATCACCGTCAATTTCATTGATCCATCCTTCGATACTTGCGGTAGTATTATCTGTTGTTCTTATTACAATTGTTGTTGAAGTGACTTTCTGATCAGCTCCTGAAAGTCCGAGTCCGAGAATTCCACCGAGTTTGACATTTGTATTTGCAATTGTGTGGTCTTTATCTTCTTTCTTTTCAAGTTTGACATCATTTCCTTCACCTGAAGATACTGTGAACCCTTTTTTATTTTTTTCAGTCAGATCATGAGAAAGCGAATAAAGTGCTGATGAAATATATCCGAATTTGATCTTCGGGAATTTAAAAGTGTCGCCCATGCTCAAGCTGATCCCCATATCCGGCATCAGTGCAGTTTTATGAACATTCCAGCTGTCCGGAAAGGATTCTCCGAACTTTTCAATGTCTTCAGCGGTAAATCCCTCTTTATCATATTTTCCTTTTTTGATCAGTTTTTTACCGTTCTGCTCAGAAATCAGACCAGGAAGTTTTCTTGATCCGTCATCAACTCCCATAAAATCGGCTTTCCCGCCGTCATGCTCAATTGATTCACCGAATGTGGAACCCGGAGAAAAAGCACCTGAGAGCTGAACCTTGAAGAAAAACTCTTCTGGAATACCTCTAGTTCTCAGAAGAATGGCTCCTCCTCCAAATTCGCCAGGCATATCAGGGGAATAACTTTTCTGAATAACCATGCTTTCAAGTATTCCGACAGGAAAAAGATCAAGAGGCACAACCCGTCTTTCAGGTTCCGGAGAAGGAAGAAGACTGCCGTTCAACAAAGTGCAGGAATATCTTTCGCCAAGACCTCTGACATAAACGAATTTTCCGCCCACAACAGTAAGGCCCGTTACCCTTTTTAATGCCGCAGCGGCATCGGAATCACCTGACTTGGACATCTGTTCGGCTCCGATGACATCGGCAACAGCAGAAGATTCTTTTTTTTCATACATTAAAGAAGCAATTCCGCCTTCGATATGAGGAGCAAGAACCCGGTATTCTTCAAGTTCTAGCGAAGCAGGTGAAAGTTCGATTGTATATTCAGCTGTTTTTTCTTTAACAACGATCAGAGAATCAATAGTTCTGGTGGCAAATTTCGGATGAACAGCAGATAGAGAATGACTCCCTTCAAGAAGTTCAACTTCAAATTCACCTGATCCGTCTGTCAAAATATCAAAATTTGTCCTTTTTATGAAAATTCTGACACCCTTCACAGGTTCTTTTGTTTCCGCCGATACTACTTTTCCTTTCAAAATACCTTTTCCTGCGACTTTCTCTTTTTCAGGCTGAGATTCACTCATTGATGCAATACTGGATGCGGCAGGAAGCTCCAGATCGATTTCAAGTTCTCTGCCATCTGAAAATGAGGTGACTATTATTTGTGTCAGTTCATTCTTAACGATCGGGGCAGTAAATTCTGTCATAATTATATTGCCTTCTTCAAGCAGTTTAACATCGTGCAATCCTTCCGGAAGGTTGAGCGATATTGCACCGTCACTGCTTGTCAATGCTGTAGTATCGCTATTTACCACGAGCATTACATTTTCCATTGGTGAACCGTCCCTGAATACCACAAACCTTAATGTTCCGTCAGAACTGTTATTTTCAGCAATAATTATAAATGAAAAAAACATCAGCAGAAGAGAGACCGTCAGGCGGATCAGTTGCATGAATTTTCCTCCACTTTACAGCGTTCTATTTCGCGGCGGAGATCAGCGGCCTTACTGAAATATTCAGGAGTTGTTAATTTTTTAAGGTGTTTTTCAGCCTCTTTATAATTTCCTGTATTAAAAAAACTGTAGGCTAGTGCATACCTGATGCTGTCAGAAGACAGAAGCCCGGTGCGCTGTAGATCGTCTGTCATTCCTGAAATCAGCTCGAACTCTTCCATTTCAAGCCATATTGCCATTTTCTGACGGAGTTTTTCCTTCTGGTCGGAAATTCTGGTATTAAAAAGAAGCGCCCGGTGAAACTTTTTTGCCCTTCTGTATAATTCTCCGGCATCGGCAATATATTTCGGATCACTGTTCGATGCCTGATCAAAAAGAAGTGCCGCTGCAAGAATATGTCCCGATTCCAGCCAGACTCTTCCAAGTTCAGCAAGAACTTTCTGATCTTTGGGATATTTCAGTCTAGCCGTTTCAAGAAACTCAATTGCTTCATCATACATTCCAGCCTGACGCAGAGCCATTCCTATTGCAAGATAATCTTCTGCTACTGCTTCGTGTTTTTTCAAATAAAGATATCCCGTTTCCACAGCCTGTTTGTAAAGACCCAGCTCTATCAGATAAAAATACTGCTGCCTGAGAAAATTACTGTACTGAGGATGAAGCTTTATTCCCTTTTTAAGTGACGACCATGCCTTTTCATGCTGTCCGGTCTTCCAGTAACATTCAGCTTCAATCGAAATCATCGCAGGCATTGTACTTGAGATATCCCCGGCTTTTTTCAAAGCTTCCAGAGTACCCTTATAATTTTTATTGCCATATCTGGATTGAGCAATATAAACCCAGACTACAAGCTCCGTCTGCCCATTCTTTACGGCACTTAAAAATCGCTCTTCGGCATCAACAAACAAACTCTTTTTCAGCAGTACCAGTCCTGACAAAGTGTAATATCTTGCAAGATCGGCGTTTTTCTGTGAAGTGTCATAATTGTCAAGCGTATCGGAAGCGCGATCGTAAAAACCGTCTTTTATCAGCATTGCAGCAAGAGTCAGGTAATCAACCTTCTCCTCAATATTTTCCTTCGGATACAAACTGCCGAACAAAGCGGTAATTAATAATATAAAAACCGTTTTTCTCATTGTCAGTTTAAATTGAATGATATTTTTTGTTTTGCCCATACTTTCACACTCTTTCCTTTATACATTGCCGGTTCAAATTTCCATTGTGTTACCGATGCAAGAGCCGCATCATCAAAAACTCCTGACGGTACTGATTCAAGAATCTGTGCTTTTTCAACATCTCCATTCGGAGTGATAAGAAGATTAAACAGAACAAATCCCGTAATTCCTCTTGCTCTCGCTTTCGGAGGATATTCAATCGGGGCTCCGCGCATTGACGGTCTCGGAGCAGAATCGACAGAATCATCTGTCATAATGGCATTGTCTGTATTTCCCAGTATTTTGTCATTCACAGCACTTTCCATTGATGAACTGAATTGAGGAAGTCCGAAATCGGCACCTGCAATGGATGACCCGATATTCGGAAGCGGAGTGAGCGGCGCAGATAGTGATTTTGTTAATGATTTCTTTTTTTCGCTTTGTCCGGGTTTCGGTTTCTCTTTTTTTTCTTCCTTTTTTACATCGAACTGTAAAGACTTTTCAATTGCAGCGGATACTGGTTTTTCAAGTGTTCTGTTCATCAGAATTACCGATGTAAAAACTAGTCCGGTACCGGCAATCATCCATAGAAAAGCGATAAAAAATTCACGAATTTTCATGTTCATTACCCTTCACCGGCTTCTTTTTCTGTTGCAACACCTATGTCCTTTGCACCGCCGAGCCTGCACTGATCTATTACTTCAATAAGTCTTTCCGAGGCAATTTTGCGGTCGGTAACAACAAGAATGCTTTTTGTAACGCCGAGTTTCATTATTTCACGGATTCTGCTTTGTAAAACCCATAGACGCACCGGTTCATTGTTAAGATACACTTCACCGCCTCTATCAATGTAAACACGGACAGCTTTTGAAGATGAAGCTTGAGCACTTGATGCCCCCGGTCTGTCCAGATCAATTTTGAAATCCCGCTGAAAAGTTGTGCTCACCATAAAAAATATCAATAAAATGAACACCATATCAATGAGCGGAGATATGTCTATTCCCTGAGCTGTCTCTTTTTTTTCTCTGAATTTCATACTTCCTCCGGCAATCTGCCATTGTCGGCAGATTCACTGCAAATAATATCTTTGATTTGTGCAAGCTCTCTTTCGAATGTTCTCTGGATACGGTCGAAGTGTCTTCCCATGACAAGGCCCGGAATAGCAACAGTAAGACCCAGCTGAGTCGTGAACAATGCCGCAGAAATACCCCCGGCAATACCGCCGGACTGTGAATACATCGACACATCACCTAGCGAGTTAAATGTTTCTATCATCCCTGTGACCGTTCCAAGAAGCCCGAGAAGAGGAGCAACAACAACAATTGAATTGATAAGTACTGTCATTTTCGATATTTTTCTTGTCGTCTGGTAGAAAGCAAGATCAAGACTCTGCCTTATATCAGACGGATTTTGTTTCACTACTTCAAGAGCCGTTACAACTGCATTATCAATAACACCAGTCGGTGCGTGCTGAGTTTTTTCTTTGTATCTTTGAACCAGAACTCTTACACTTCTTGCCGAACCTCTTTTTAAAGCTGCAAACCTGATTCCGAGAGAAAACCACAGAATAAATGTAAGAATTCCAAGTGGATACATCACAAATCCGCCCTGCTCCATATAGTCGGCAATTTGTGAAAACAGATTATCCATCGCTCCTCTCCGCAGATGATTTAAATGCTTCGTAACAGTTGATCATCCTCAGAGCGCTTTTTTCCATCGCCCCTTTTATGTTTTCCGCCCAGCCGTTCAGCATATTGCCGAAAAAAAGCGCCGGAATTGCAACATACAGACCGAATTCTGTTGTAATAAGTGCAACAGAAATACCGCCGGAAAGCATTTTCGGGTCGCTGTTTCCGTATTCAGTAATAATATCGAATGTGGAAATCATGCCGGTAACAGTTCCAAGAAGTCCGAGCAAAGGCGCAATGGCAGCAAGAACAAGAATAAGGTTTCCAAAACGGTCGAGGTAACTGTTTTCATGGAGGATCGATTCAGAAATAATATCCTCCAGATGCTCTTTTTCCTTTTCAAGATTTCTGAGAGTTGCTCTGATAACTCTGGAAGTCGCCCCTTTGCTTGCTTTACATAGTTTTAATGCATCTTCAATCTTCCCGTTACTGACAAGAACATCGATTCTGCTAATGAGTTTTTCTCCTGTTGCACTGGAAATATAGAGAAATACCGCCCTTAACAGAACAAGAAACATGGCGACAATTCCTACTCCGACAATTACCCAGCTCAGTGTTCCGCCGCTTGTTGTATATTCAGAGAATGTTTTCTTCTTTTTCAGCTCGACACCCTTATCAATATTTTCAAAAATGAATATCTTCAAACTGCCGGGAGCTTTTCCTTCTGAGAACATTTTTGCCTCGTCATAAGTGGGATTGCTCTCCCATATCTTGAAGAATCCGTTTCCTGCCGGAACAAGGGCGCCGGCACCTTTTTCTGAAACACCGTATGCGGCTATATTCCCGACTTTCACAATAGTTCCATTTACTTTTGTACCGTCTTCGAGAAAAAACTGACCCGGTTCAAAGACAACTGATGATTTTTCAGTGAGAACTTTCACGGAATTCTGAAATGCGGCATCTATCTGTTCAGAAAAAGTGATCCCTTTTTCACCATTCTTTTCCGGTAGCGTAATGTTATATTTCTGAAGAGTAGCGGAAGCCTGCATAACGGTGCTTTCAAGTGAATCAATATTATTCAGCTCAGCTTCATTTTTTCTTTCTGTCATTGAAAGCATTTCAGCCAGACTGTCTGCTCTTGATGAAATTTGAAGCAGATTGTCCTGCAACTTGGAAATCTCAGAAAGCCCTTGAGAATTCCTTGTTTCTGATTCTTTATCAAGATCGTTAAGACGCTGTTCAAGCGATCTTTTCTCAGCTTCAAGAAAAGCAAATTCTTTTTTATAAGCCTGCTCTATGTCTCCTTCTGCGGAAAGCTTTTGTACTCCGGCAAAAAGAAAAACCGCCAGAATAAGGACAGTGGTATATCTCATTTGTTTCCTCCAACCGGACACAGTGCATTCGGAATTTCAAAATAACCTGTACGGATCTGCTTTTTCAATTGATCAAAAAGAATAAGGACCTGCTCTGTCTGCACTTTGCCGGTAAATGGAACATATTTAAAAGAGCTGTCTGTTTTTTTAACTGAACCGGCTGCCCCGTCAGAAGTTTTATAGAACATCATTACTGTCCCGATCCTTGCAACATCTGCGAGCTTTTCTTTACCATCGATTTTTATTGTCTGTCTGAATATTCCGTTCTCTCTGGTAAGTCTGAATTCATCTTCAACAAAAGACCATAGTCTTGCAACAGCGGAATAAGGAGATATCTGTCCGCTGTCCATTCCGGTTTTTAACTCGTCAAGCTCTTTAATTCTTTCTGCTGTCTTAAAAGGAATTTGTGTTATTATCAGTGCTTTCAATGCGATTATAGCATCATCAACAGGTTTTTTTAACGCTGTGGAATCAAAATCGGCAGTTGCGATCGAAGTTTTTTTCCTGTTAAGAGTCTGCTCAAGCTGTTTCACCCTTAACTGTTCTCTCTGGATTGACGCTTCAAGCTCTGTTTTCTGAAGTGAAATTGTTTTCATCCGTGCTTTCATTTCCTGTTTTTTATTTTCAACTTCGCTGTTTTTTGCTTCAACTTCACTCCGAAGACGGATAAGTTCTTTTGCAAGCTGTTCAGTGGAGTCAGAAGGATATAAAGGAACAGGGATAACCAGCAAAATCATTATATAAAGAAGTAGCTTCTCAACCGTTTTAATCAAAGAATGTTCAAATCTTAACACAAGTCATCTCCATAAAAAAAGGGATGCGGACTTTCCCGCACCCCGTTTGCCGTCCCCTCCCGGGGCACATTACATTAATTTGATACTGTTGAAATCCAGCCTGCGGTCCAATCATTTGCGCTGTTCTTGATTGCACCTATAAAATCGACGGCTTCAAAGAAAGCGTCAGCCGGTTTTACACCAGCACCGGGTGCCGGAGAGTCATTCTTGGGAATCCAGCCGTTAAGCTTAGGATCAGCTTCCATATTTCCATCCTGATTATTGAACCAGTCTTCAACAAGGAAAGGCTGTGTAAAACTTGCATCTTCGTCACCATCTTCAAAATTCTTTGTACAGTTGACAATTGAATTTACCATCTGAAGATTTGTCGGAGCAGTCGCATCAGGAGCATTGTTAAAAGTCTCTTCCTGATCGATATCAATGCAGTTCGCAACAAAACCGGTAAAGATCATGTTGTTAAGATGACCGGATGTTCCTTCACGAAGCATAGCTCCGCCTGTTGTTCCGGATGTTCCGTTCTTTCCGATCAAAGTGAAATTTGAAAGTGTAGGATTCGAACGGGGGGAATCGTCAGTTTTCTTATCATTGTTGTCAGCTTCAATTCCTTTATCTCCTGCTGTTTCTGACTGTTCACAAATTACGAACTGAGCTTTTCCGCTCCAACCGAAAGTCCAGTCAAAACAATCATCATCGGCATCTGTTAAAACAAGTCTTTTCACATTTACAGTTCCGCCGAAAAATTCAATACCGTCATCAAGTCCATGATTGACATGAATATTCTCAATTACAGTTTTGTTACCTACACCCTGAAGTGTGAGCCCGTTAAATTCTTTTTCTGAATTGATTTTAAATCCTGTAAATTCTATCTGAACGAATTTTAATACACCGCTGTTATCATCAGCTTTATCGCCGCCGTACCATTCAACACCTGTCTCAGCAAGACGCTGACACGGTGTCACTGCTCCTGCACAGTTAACCGGAGCAAATCCATTCAGCTGGATTCCACCCCAGTCGCCTGATTTGCGGGAACCTTCATCGGCATTTGATGTAAAAACAATGGGTTTTTCCTTTGTTCCTTCCGCCATAATTTTTGAACCGCGATTAATTACAAGAAAACTCCTCCCGAGAGTTCCTTCTATTCTTGTTCCTGGTTTGATCGTAAGAGTTGCAGTTTTAATTGACGCAGCAGCATCTTCTTTGTTTTCACCGATAGATACAGATTCTTTCAACACATAGATCATTGTTGAATAAAGTGTAAGATCTTCTGTGAAAGTACCAGTGAGTTCGCATACTTCTTTACCATTAAATTCACCGAGATCAGTCACTCCGGCTATCTCCGGGCATGTAGTCGGCTCTGTGTCGCCTGTGTCGCCTGTGTCACCCGTGTCGCCTGTGTCACCCGTGTCGCCTGTGTCACCTGTGTTACCCGTGTCGCCCGTGTTACCCGTGTTACCCGTGTCGCCTTTGTCGTCGTCACCGCAAGAAACAACTGTGAATAATAATGCAGCAAAAAGAATGGCAAGTAATGTACTCGACTTCTTCATTTCATTCTCCTCTCATTTGATTAATAATCTCCGTAAGGGAATTGCCCTTTTTACAATCCGGAGATTAGACCTCGATTGTTAGATTTAAATTAGAATGAAATAAGAAAACTGTATGGAAAACATTTATTTATGATTAGCTATTTAAGGACTTCCGGAGTGTTTACTGACTGTTTCTTGAAATATCTGAATGTCTGATGATCTTTCCGCCGATCAGATAATAAATATCTTCTGCGATGTTGACAATATGATCTGCCATTCTTTCGATATACCTTGAATAGCTTATGTAATTGATATAAACATTTATCTTACCGGGGTTTTTCATTATTTCTTCTTTGATGTTGTGATACATTGTACGGTGCATTGTGTCAATTCTCGCTTCGTCTTCAAATATTGATGTGACAAAAACGGGATCGTAATGAATGAATGAATTCAGCACATTTCTCAGCATATTCTGCACTGTTTCAGACATCCCCTTAAAATTGAACGGGATAGGAAGTCTTTCTTCACTTTCAAGAGCGACAACCCTCGAAGCCATATTGCCGGCAAGGTCCGCTATCCTTTCCATGTCGTTATTTATCTTCAAAAGCGCAATAATGAACCGCAGATCCCCCGCCACCGGCTGATAAAGTGCAAGCACTTTCAGGCATTCTTCCTCAAACACAACTTCACGGGTATCTATCGTGTTATCATTCTTCACGACGGTTCCTGCAAGATTGATATCATTTGTCAAAACTGCATTGAAAGCATTGGTCATTGCTGTTTCAACATGACCGGCAAGTTCAAGGAACTGACTTGTCAAAAACTGTTTCTGCTGTTCGATCATCATACCCTCCTAACCAAATCTTCCGGTAATATATTCCTCTGTCTTCTTTTCTTTCGGATTTGTAAAAATCTGCGTGGTTTCACCGTGTTCGATGATGTAACCTTTATAAAAAAACGCCGTGTAATCTGAAATACGGGCCGCCTGCTGCATATTGTGGGTTACAATAACTATGCTGAACTTATTTTTCAGTTTTTCGATAAGTTCCTCTATTTTCTGAGTTGCAATAGGGTCGATTGCGCTTGTCGGCTCGTCCATGAGAAGTATTTCCGGTTCAACTGCAATAGCTCTTGCAATACACAATCTCTGCTGCTGACCGCCGGAAAGAGCACTTCCGGGCTTGTTGAGCTTATCAGAAACTTCATCCCACAGCGCCGCACTTTTCAAAGCCGCTTCAACTCTCTCTTCTATTTCACTTTTTGATATTGAATAGTGCATTTTCAGTCCGTATGCGACATTATCAAAAACAGTCATCGGAAAAGGTGTGGGTTTCTGAAATATCATCCCTACTTTTCTTCTAAGTTCCAGAATATTGACAGATGGATCGAATATGCTTTTCCCGTCAATCAGCACATCTCCTGCGGCTTTCTGATCTTTGTAAAGTTCAAATATTCTATTGTAAGTCCTTAAATGTGTTGACTTTCCGCAACCTGAAGGCCCGATAACCGCAGTAACTGTATTTGCCGCTATTTCAAGGTTGTTATTAAAAAGCGCCTGATTGTCACCGTAGAAAAAGTTAAGATCTTTTGTAACAATTTTCGGATTTTCAAATTTCATCTTTTCGCCTCTCTCAGAAAAAAACGGGCACCAATATTAAGAATAAGTACTGTACACAATATCAGCAGTGCCGCACCCCACGCAATGGACTGCCAGTCATCATAAGGACTCATTGCATAATTATAAATTGTCACCGTGAGATTTGCCACAGGTTCATTGAGCGAATTCATCCAGAACTGACTGTTCATCGCTGTAAAAAGTATCGGTGCCGTCTCGCCGCTTATTCTTGCTACCGCAAGGAGAATTCCTGTAAGAAGTCCGGAACGGGCGGCTTTCATAACAATAAAAATCGTCGCTTTCCATCTCGGCACTCCTATTGCAAGAGCCGCTTCTCTCAATGAATTAGGAACAAGGGAAAGCATATCTTCAGTTGTTCTTGAAACTATCGGGAACATTATGACGGCAAGTGCCGCAGCTCCGGCATAAGCTGAAAAATGACCGGAAGGAAGAACCATGATCGTATAAATAAAAAGTCCTACTATGATCGACGGAACGCCCATTGTTACGGTAATAGTAAACCTGACAGCCTTGCCGAGCCTTGTATTAGTACCGAACTCGGCAAGGTATATCCCTGTCATCAACCCGAACGGAACACCTATTAAAGTTGCAATCAATGAAATGATAACTGTTCCGGTTATAGCATTTGCAAGACCGCCGCCTATAACTCCCGGAGGTGTGGGAACTTCTGTAAAAAACGGAATATTCCATGCACTGAAACCTTTCTGGAAAACTATCCAGAGTATCCATAACAGCACAAGAATTCCTGAAACAGCAGAAATTGAAGCAACTGTTTTTACAGTAATATCAATAGTTTTCCTTCGTATAAAAGAACTCGGTCTTATCATAGACCTGCTCCCATTTTCTTTTTAATATATCTCATCCAGAGCTGTGCAAAGATCTGAATTACAAGCGTCATTACAAGAAGTGTCAGCCCGAGCAGAATAAGTGAATGCATATAGACCGGATCTGTCGCTTCACCGAATTCATTTGCAATAGTTGAAGCAATCGAAGTTCCGGGAGCATAAAGAGAACTGCTGATCTGGTGAGCGTTACCGATAACAAATGTTACTGCCATTGTTTCGCCTATCGCCCTGCCCAGACCGAGAAATACTGCACCTATTACACCCTGAATTCCGTAACGCAAAGTGATTTTATGAGTAACTTCCCAAGTCGTTGAACCCATTCCGTAGGCTGATTCCTTAATTACCGATGGAACCATCATGAAAACATCCCGCATAACCATAGAAATGTAAGGAAGAACCATGATCGCAAGAATGATTCCAGCTGTCAGCATACCTATTCCCATCGGAGGACCCTGGAACAGTTTTCCAAAGACGGGAATACCTGCCAGATTCATCTTATCTGCAAGGAACGGCTGAATATGTTCTGACATAATAGGAGCAAGAACGAACATTCCCCACATTCCGTAAATTATACTTGGAACGGCAGCGAGAAGTTCTATAGCTCCTCCAACAACAGTGCTGACAGACTTTGGTGCAAATTCAACAAGAAAAAGTGCTATCATGACACTCATCGGAACTGCAACAACCAGAGCAAGAACAGTTGAAACGATCGTTCCGTAAATACTGCTGAACGCTCCGAATGTGTTCATCGCCGGATTCCAGTCTGAGCTTGTAAAAAATGAAAATCCGAATGTTTTTAAGGCAATACGGGAATTCCATGCAAGCATGACGATCATACCGGACATGACAAGCAGAACAAGAAATGCAGTGACAGCTGTAGAATTCACAAAAATGGAATCTGCAAGCCTGTGTTTCGAGTGCTTAGAACGGACCATTTTCTATTTCCATACCTGCTGATTATTAACTTTCACACTGTTTTTCCATGAAGTATTGATAAGGTCTGTGATATTTTTTGTAAGCGGAACATAGTCAAGGGCAGAGGCCGATGCCGCACCGTTATTGAAGCACCAGTTGAAGAATGTGAGCATTGTGTTTATTTTTGCCGCAGCAGCCTGATTCTTATGAATAATTATGTAACTTGCTCCGGTTATAGGCCAGCTGTCACGCCCGGGCTGATCGACAAGTATCATCGCAAAAGCCGGAGCATTTTTCCAGTCTGCATTAGCCGCAGCCGCCTGAAAAGTATTTAATGATGGATTAACATAAACGCCTTCTTTGTTTTTAAGCTGAACTGAATTCATTTTGTTTGTCTTGGCATAGGCATATTCAACATAACCGATTGAACCGTTCATCTGACGGACATTTGCAGCAACGCCCTCATTGCCCTTTCCGCCCACTCCTGCAGGCCATTTTACTTCTTTTGAAGCGCCGATACTGCTTTTCCATTCTGGTGACACTGCCGCAAGATAGTTAGTGAATATCCATGTCGTTCCTGAACCGTCTGCACGGTGAACAACTATTATTTTTGTATCAGGAAGAGTTATTCCGCTATTTTCAGCAGCAATCTTCGGATCGTTCCAGGCAGTTATTTTACCCATGAAAATTTCTGCAAGAACTGAACCGCTAAGTTTCATTGAACCGGCTGTAACTCCTTTAAGATTTACAACAGGAACAACTCCGCCCACTATCATCGGAAACTGAGTAAGACCTTCTTTATCAAGCTCATCTTTTGTCATTGGAGCATCACTTGCACCGAAATCAACAGTACTCGCCTTTATTTGAGCAATTCCTGCACCTGAACCGACAGACTGATAATTTATCTTCGTTCCGTTCAATTTCTGATAATCATAAGCCCAGCGCATATAAAGCGGAGCAGGAAAACTTGCACCCGCACCATTTACCGTTTCAGCCGCCGTCAACATTCCGAAACCGATTAACACAAGCATTAAAACTACAAATCTTTTCATCTTCTTCTCCATACCGATAGTTTGTAAAGAGCCTTACTTTTCCATTTTCGACAACGGAAAATTACAGTTTATTTATGAAATCAGCGTGAACTCTGTGTTAAGAATCTGTTAGGGAATTATTTTCGTTTTTCCGCAGGGGCGAGATTTATTGTGTCCTTACTGCTCAGAGGGTAAGTTGGATTTTACCTTGCAGATACTGTTTGATAAGAATGTTTATAAGTGTCTGATAAGGAACTCCTATTTCTTCTGCTCTTTCCTGAATTTCGGCAAGTTCCTTTACCGGCAGACGGATGCTTACGGGCTTAGTTCTCGCTATTGTCTTCTGTGCCGCTTTTTCAAGTTCAAGTTTCCTGCTATCCGATATTTTAGGAACTCCGGAATCAAGAAGACTTAACAATTCTTCTTTTTCAGCTTTTTCTTCCGGGGTCAAACCATTTTTTTTACTCATTTTGCTCTCCATTTTATTTCTTTTGTCGCTTTTCTGCTTGGATATATCGTCTTCAAAAACAAATTCTCCCCGTCCCGAACATAAGGAACAATATAAATGTATCCGCTCACATCAACATACATCACTCTCTGTTCCGGATATTTTAACTTATCCGGATGCGGCACATCTGCAACCAATCCGCCAGATTGAATAATCCTGACAATTTCATCAAAACTTATTCCACGATCTTCTTTCAAGGATCTGTTCTTATCTTCATTCCATAAAAACTCCATAAGACACCCCATTGTAATTCATAGTATATACCTTGTCAATACCCAAACAACAAACAATTAATTTTGAAGTTTATTTAGTACCCAACTATTTGTCAAGCTAACTGGTTGTATTTGCTATGGTAAATTTACAGTTGCAATTGAAATACCGTTTGCCGCTAGCGTGGTATATGAATTTTAAAGACTGTTCCGATTCCGACGGTGCTTTCGACTGTGACTGTTCCGTTATGAAGCTGGGCGATATGTTTGACTATCGAGAGTCCTAGTCCTGTTCCTCCCATTGCACGGCTTCTACCTTTATCAATGCGGTAGAATCTTTCAAAAAGCCTCGGCAGGTGCTCTTCCGGAATACCGGGTCCGTTATCAGATACGCTTATTATTGTGTTTGAAGAGGTGTTTTCCGCCGCCACTTTTATTTCTGCATGATTCTGGCTGTACTTGACTGCATTATCAATAAGGTTGACGATCGCAAGTTCAAGCATTCCGGGATGAACTTCTAATTTGACATTTTCAGCACAAGATACTGTAACTGTTGAATTTTTCTGACTGATCTTCTGTCCGCAAAGCTGTGTGGCAGATTCCAGCAATGACTTAAGATCCACTTCTTCTTTCTGGAGCGCCTGTCCCGAGTCCTTCGATTCTATCCTCGAAAGCACCAGCAGATCATCAATTATGCTGTCAAGTCTGCCTGCCTGCTTCGAAATTATATCAAGGAACGGTTTGGCAGCTTCGGCATCATTTATAGCTCCGTCACGCAATGTTTCTACATATCCTTTAATTGAAGTGACAGGTGTTTTCAATTCATGCGAAACATTTGAAACAAAATCCCGTCTGATAGTTTCAAGACGGTTCAGATTTGTATTGTCACTTATAACCAGCAGGGAACCTTCGATAGTGCCTTCCATACCTTTCATCGGTGTTGCTCTCATTTTCAGGATGGTTTGCCGATTTGTTCCGTAAAAACATTCGCCTTCGACCTGAACAGACTCGGATCTCGAACGGTTAATAAGTTCAATGATATAAGGATTCCTGATAAAATTTCTGATGTTAACGCCTGCCACATCTTCTTCATCAGAGATGCTGAAAAATTCTTTTGCCCTGAGATTCATTTCAACAATAAAATCGCTATTATCAAGGGCAATAACACCTTCATCCATATTGGAAAGAACTGTAGCAAGCTTACTCTTTCCTGTCTGTTCTGCGTTTATAGTCTGAGAAAGTTTCTGTGCCATTGCATTCATTGCAACGGCAAGTCTTGAAGTTTCAGCAAAAGTGGAACCGGGAATTCGATACGAAAGATGACCTGATTCAAAGGTTCTGGCTCCGTCTTCCATTGAGCGCAAAATACTTACAATATAGCGGGTTACGAAAAAAAGCAGGACTGCCGCAACAGAAAAAAGGAAAAAGAAAGGAACGAGAAGTGAAACATATGTTTTTGACATTGTTTCTCTCAAGGACTTCAAAGGTTTTGAAATTCTTACTATCCACCTCTGCCCGTCAGACATTGGAACAGCTGTTGCAAAATATATCATGTCCTTGTTCAAGGTTGAGCTGTATCTTATTGAATATCCTGAATCATTTTTGAAAGCTTCTATTATTTCAGGTCTGTCCAGATGATTTGACATCAGTGATGAATTTTCATCTGAATCAGCCGCAACAGATCCGTCAGCCCTTATAAGCGTTATTCTTGATGAATTTATTTTGCGGAGCTTTTCGAGAACATTATTGAGAGTTTGGGAATCATTTTCAGGAAGCACTCGCATTATTTCTTTTACCAGCTCACCTTCAACAGTAAGCTCTTCTTTTGTGCTTTCAGAGAAAAAATTCCAGAATATGTTTGAATTATACATTCCGAGGATCAGAAGTACCAGCGTAAGAACAAGTGCTGACGAACCGAAAAGATAAGTAAAAAGAGATATTTTACGCATGGTTACTCTCCTCAGTTAAGGCTGATCAGTCTATTAGAACTTCGCAGATATGTCAACCTGCACAAGGTGTTCTTTCACTTTTTCAGGAGAATCAGATTCTTCTGTTCCTGAAATATCTTCATTTGCAGTAAATGAATAAATATATGTTGCGGTAAGAAATGTGTTTTTAAATATTGCAGCAGTAGCAGAAGCTTTTATTGCAGATATATTCGGTGCTCCGTCAAGAAAATCTGCATCAGTAAACACCGGGAACCATGCAACAGCCTGAAACTCACGGTAAAGTGCTGATATCTGGAAATCACCGAGATTCTTCAGATCTTTTGTTCCCCCTTTGATTCCGGCAAGATATGCAAACTTTTCATCTGCAATACTACCGAGATATTTACTTTCAAGCGGAGAAGTATTCATTGTAAACTCACCAAAAACTCCGGCAGTATATTTTTTTCCGAAAAACCAGCTGCTGGCAAGTTCAATATTGAAGGCACGGTAATTCACATGGTTTGTAACATAATCTGCCACAGTCTGTCCCTCAGGTGTTGAAGCGTTGAAAACTTCGTACTGCAACCTTACAGGATGATAGTACGCAAAAGCTATTTTTGTATCTGTCAGATTGTTTTTAATGCCGGTACCAAGCTGTACAAACACCATGACCGGATCATTCCACGATTTGTCAAGCGATCCGTCATCATTTTTCGGGGCTTTCACTTCATCGAGAACAAAAGCTCCGCCGTTAAAAAATAATGAGGTGGAAGCAGGAAGCTCAAAATTTAAAGCTAAAGCACCTCCTTCCGGTGTAATATCGCTATCCCAGACGAGCTGTTCAGTCGTGAAAATCGGGTTTTTCATTTTTCCTCCGATAAGCGAAATACCTTTGTACGGAGTCACTTCACCGTAAGCATAATCGATCCATATAGGCTTTCTTGAAAAAAATCCTTCAAAAGTCTGGTTTGTTGAACGGGGATCATTGCCGATCGGAATGCTTATTTTTTTACCGCTTGTGATCTGGGATGGAGAAATAGTGGTTGATGCAGAACCTGATGCAAGACCGAAATTCACCTTCACCCAGTCATTGACAGTTGCTCCGATCCCGAAACGCATTCTGTATCTCATTCTGCTGCGGTCAAGAGTATCAATCTTGCCATCTTCGTCATTTTCTTTAGTAGCATTCTGATACTGATATCTGAGACGGAAATCTCCTTTAAGTTCGATCTTTGATATCCATTCAGGAATCTTGGATTCTTCTTTTTTTTCAACTTTGGCATTATTCTCTTCACCTGTGAGAGTCAGCATCATTAATACCACTGAAATAATAACGATCACTCTTGCCATTTTCGTCTCCTTTGTTAAAAAACTGTTGATAAAAAGCTTCGACACAGTGAATATTCCGTTATGAAGTTAATTAAAAATGAAGACAATGTTAATATTCTGTTAATCGCTTAGATTTTTTATAAAAGCAGTAAGTACCGTAACAGCGTTCTCCATCCTGAGAATAGGAGTCTTTAAAGAGAAAATACGGAAGTTCTTTGAAATAAAGAAATCAATCTCATTCTTTGTAAAGCCGCCTTCAGGTCCTATCCAGAGGATTTTGGATGTGTTGGTTCCGATCTTGTAACTCATTAGGTTTTCTGAAGAATATGGATGGACAACAATGTGATCGCCTTCAAGATTCGCTATTTCTTCTGCAATTGCAATATTGATCTGCGGAAGATGTCCTCTTCTTGACTGTGAAGCCGAGGAAACAACGATTGTTGACAGCCGTTTCATTTTTTTTTCAATTTGAGAAATGGAAGTGTTGGAAAGCTCGGCTCTGAAAAGGTAGAATTCATCAGCACCTGCTTCAACACCGTTCCTGATGGACTCTTCAACAGCATTAATATCACCGATTGCAATCGCTACAATGATCTTCGAACTCGAAGTGACGGGATTTTCCTTTCTCACAATAAGAAATTTCGGCTCATGTCCGTGCATTTCAAGCTTTGTTTCATAAACAACGCCCAGAGTTGAAAAATGAACGACAGCACCTTCTTTAAGCCGTCTCACCTTGAGAAGATACCTGATTTCATCTTCCGAAATTGTGATATAGCCGTCTTTTATTGTCAGAGATTCCCTTACCAGATATATCATGATCTTTTAATTATAAATTTCATAAGTTCCTTTTTCTGTTTCTCATCTTCAAAAAGGAATTTCAAACCGACTGACATATTTTTATTAAGGTCAGCTTTGTCTGGAATATTCCTGAGTATCACAGCCTTTATCAAAAACTGTTTGCCGAAAACCGTATCACTGAAAATTATAAGAACTTCATCACCGACAGGCAGCGTTTCATCCGTTTCCACACACATTCCGAGAAGACTTATATCAAGTGTTTTATATTTTTTTGTCATATTGCGTATGAATATCTCAATCGGGATTGTGATGGATATTCTGGGTTGTGCCCTTTTTTCGCTGTAATCTGACTTTCTGATATCTATTTTATATTTTTCAGCCAGATCGGGCCGTATCTTTATGTAATTGCCTCCCGCCATCTCATCATCAATGTTACTGAGCTCTTCTCTCAGTTCATTGAAATGCAGTTTCAGGAGTTTCATGGAATTTTTATCAAATTCTATTCCTATACCTGCCGGAATGTGCCGTCCCGGTATATTAATATCCTTCATTCTCTTCCATTTTACTTCACCCGCAAGATCCAGCGTTCTTCCGAAATTTCGAATAGAAAGAGATACCTCGATGCTATCGCCTGTTGAAATTTGTGTCAGATTATCTATCAGTTTCAAAGGAACAGAAATCTCATCTTTCTTAGCACTACTGATGAATGTCTCTTTGAAATCTTCCAGCGTTTTTACAGTGATAGCAATTTTTATCATGTAAACAATGCCTCCACAAAATCGTCAGGATTAAATGGTCTGAGGTCATCCAGTGATTCACCGGTTCCGATGAGGTAGACCGGAAGTCCCAGCTCCTTAGCTATTCCGATAATGACACCGCCTTTTGCAGTACCGTCAAGTTTTGTCACTATAATTCCGGTTATATCGACAGCTTCGCCGAACTGCCGTGCCTGTGACAACGCATTCTGACCGTTGTTTGCATCAACGACAAGAATAGTTTCATCGGGAGCATTCTCCCTTGCCTTTCCTATTACTCTTTTCACTTTACTCAGTTCATCCATAAGATTAACTCTGTTCTGAAGTCTTCCGGCAGTATCGACAAGAACAATATCAGCATTCCTGCTTATTGCACTTGTGATCGCATTATGAGCAACAGATGCAGGATCTGCGCCGTCTTTGTCACTCACAACCGCACAACCGCTCCTTTCGCCCCATATCTTCAACTGTTCAACAGCTGCGGCCCTGAAAGTATCAGCAGCGGCAAGAATACATACTCTGCCTTCCGAAACAAATCTGGATGCAAGCTTGCCGATAGTCGTTGTCTTTCCTGCACCGTTGACACCTACCATTAAAAAAACCGCCGGCTTGATCTCAATGACAGGAAGTTCACGATGAACTTCACGAAGAACCGTTCTTATTTTTTCTTTTATAAACAGCCTGACATCATCACCGCTCTTGAAAGATCCTCTCGCCGATCTAACTTCAGTCATAAGCCATTCGACAGTTGTGACACCTATATCTGCGGTGTAAAGTATCTCCTCAAGTTCTTCAATAAGAGCATCATCAACAACAGAATTCTTGAAAAGACCCAATAATTTTGACATAAAGCCGCCTTTTGTCTTTTCAAGCGCATTCCCAAGTTTGAATTCCTTTTTTTCCGGCTCAGCGTTCACTGGTTCGAAATCCGGAACTTCATCTATACCGGGAGCAATAGGTTCCAGCTCTATCGGATTGTGTTCTGCTGTTGATTCTATCGTCAGATCTATGGTCACTTTTCCGGAAAACTGTTCTTCATGTTCAGGTGTTTTTTCAATCTCAGGAACAGCTGTTCCGGGTTTTTTATCAGGATACAGAATAACAATCACAAGAATTACAAAAAGAAAAGCCGGAATTATGTAAAAAAATAGTTCGCCGTTATTGAAACTGGTCTCCAGCCACATTATAACATTCATGGAGTTTCCTCTAAAATTATTGTAATAAAATTACACTGTTTCATTGCTAAAGTCAAATTAATACCTGTAGTGGTCAGGCTTGTACGGCCCGTTTTTAGACACGCCGATATAACTGGACTGTTTATCTGAGAGTCTGGTCAGAGATACGCCGAGTTTGGCAAGATGAAGTCTTGCAACTTCCTCATCAAGATGCTTAGGAAGACGATAGACCCCTGTTTCATAGTTATTTTTCCAGAGATCAAGCTGTGCAAGCACCTGATTTGTAAAGGAATTGCTCATTACAAAACTCGGATGACCGGTAGCATTGCCGAGATTGACAAGTCTTCCTTCACTGAGAAGTATTATTGAATGACCATCCGGAAACTGGATCCTGTCAACCTGAGGTTTGATGTTGATCTTACTTATTCCGGGAAGTGCGAACAGAGCGTCAACCTGAATTTCGTTATCGAAATGACCGATATTGCAGACTATTGCCATGTTTTTCATCTTTTTCATGTGATCTACTGTTATTATATCGCAGTTGCCTGTCGCAGTAACAAAAATATCAGCCTCTTCAACTGTTTCCTCAACAGTCCTGACCTCATAACCTTCCATGGAGGCCTGTAAAGCGCATATCGGATCTATTTCTGTAACAACAACTCTCGCACCGAACCCTGACATCGATCTGGCGCATCCTTTGCCGACATCGCCATATCCGCAGACAACGACCATTTTACCGGCGACCATTATATCCGTGCCTCTTTTCAGACCGTCGGCAAGAGATTCACGGCATCCGTACAGATTATCAAATTTCGATTTTGTTACCGAATCATTAACATTTATAGCCGGGAAAAGAAGCTCGCCTTTTTCCATCATCTGGTAAAGTCTGTGGACACCTGTAGTCGTTTCTTCGCTTACACCCTTGATATCTTTAACAATTCTGTGCCATTTTGTTTTATCTTTAAGATATTCGCTTTTTATCAGGTTGATAATTATGCTCATTTCTCTGTTATCTGTTCCGGCATCAAAAATCGAATTATCGTTTTCATACTGAAATCCTTTGTGAATAAGCAGAGTTGCATCTCCACCGTCATCAACTATCAGGTTAGGTCCGAGACCATCAGGGAAAGAAAGCGCTTTTAAGGTGCAGTCCCAGTATTCTTCAAGAGTCTCACCTTTCCATGCAAATACAGGAATTCCGAGATCAGCAATGGCGGCGGCGGCATGGTCCTGTGTCGAGAAAATATTACAGCTTGCCCATCTTATGTCTGCTCCGAGTGCAGAAAGTGTCTTTATCAGCACTGCTGTCTGTACGGTCATATGAAGGCTGCCGGTTATTCTTACACCTTTCAACGGTTTTTCTTCACTGTACTTTTTAACCAGCGCCATCAGCCCCGGCATTTCTATCTGAGCAAGCCCGATCTCTTTATGTCCAAATTCCGCAAGTGAAATGTCTCTGACCATAAAATCCTTCATTTTTTCCTCTCAAAAAATAAACTGTTAAAAAACTTTAAAACACGAAGTAGTATCATAACATTTCCGAGTAGTCAATTATAGATCTGCAATACACTATATAATCGTCCTTGACATTTTTCACAGCTGAAATAGAATGGCTCGTGTATCAATACTTAATATTTTTGTATATGAGGATTACATGAAAACAAAAATTATCGGAATCATCATCGTACTTTTTATTTTGATCTCCTGCGATGACGGGAAAAAATCAAAAACAGATGATCTTGTTGATGTCACCGACACCGAAGTGACTGATGAACTTCCTGATAATGTCATTCCAGATGATTTCACTCCTGCTGACAAAGACAGCGAAAAAACCGACGATGCAAAAATAGACGAGGAACAGGATGTTGATACTGTAATACCTGACAGTAATGATGAAACCGAAGACACCGACTCCGTCATTATTGACGAAGATGTGATCGATCTCTGCCCGGATAATGTTGAAAAAACTGATCCAGGGGTCTGCGGATGTGAGGTTCTTGATTATGATACTGACGGTGACGGACTCATGGATTGCGTTGACAACTGTGTAGATGTAAAAAATATCGATCAGGCAGATGTGGACAACGACAAAGTGGGTGATGCCTGCGACAACTGTCCATATCATGCAAACAGAAAACAGACAGACTCCGACCACAATGGCGTTGGTGATGTCTGTCAGAACGATGTACTTCTTGTCGATACAGATAGTGACGGAATAAGAGATGTTGCTGACAACTGTCCGACCATTGCAAACTCTGATCAGGCTGATGATGATAAAGACGGCGTTGGCGATGTATGTGACAACTGCATTTATGATGCAAATAACGACCAGCTTGATTCAGATTTCAACGGAGTTGGAAATATATGTGAACCAGTTGATACGGATAGTGACGGAATTCTCGATTTCAACGACAATTGCAAAGATATTTCAAATGCAGGTCAGGAAGATGCTGACAAAGACCATGTCGGTGATGCGTGTGACAACTGTCCGGATGTCGCTAATGCCGATCAGGCTAATTACGATGGTACCGAAACAGGAAACGCATGTGAACCAAATGATGCAGATGGTGACGGTATTGCAGATGCAACAGACAATTGTATCAATGTCAGCAATCCCGGTCAGGTCGATTCTGACGGTGACGGTTTAGGCGATATATGTGACAATTGTCCCGGAGTTGCAAATGCTGATCAGGGAGACAGTGACGGAAACGGAACTGGAGATCTTTGCGAAAATGTTGATACCGATGGGGATGGGGTTTTAGACAGTTCAGATAATTGCCCGACTATTTTGAACAGCGATCAGACCGACTCTGACGGCGACATTCTGGGCAACGCCTGCGATAACTGTCCCATGTTCGCTAACTTTGATCAGCTCGACACAGATGGAAACGGGATCGGTGATGTATGTCAGGAAAGTCCTCTCAACAAAGACTCTGATAGTGACGGAATAGTTGATGCGACAGACAATTGTATTGATGATCCAAATAATGATCAGCTGGACACAGATAAAGACGGAATAGGCGATGTATGCGACAACTGTCCGTCAATTGCAAATTTTGATCAGGCTGATGCAAATACTGGAACTCCTGAAGGTGACGCATGTGAAACAGGCGTTCTTGATACAGATGGTGATGGAGTAAATAATCTGATCGATAATTGTCCCAATATTTCTAACCCGATTCAGGCTGATGAAGATGGTGACGGCGTTGGCGATGCATGTGACAACTGTATTCCTATA
>Ga0209099_1001435_pt1 | contig 23760 bp, 23 predicted proteins | sample AD_JPNHW2_MetaG_FD_184430 | JGI IMG/M metagenome (GOLD analysis project Ga0209099, IMG submission 184430) | Active sludge microbial communities of municipal wastewater-treating anaerobic digesters from Japan - AD_JPNHW2_MetaG (SPAdes) (version 2) | ecosystem: Engineered > Bioreactor > Anaerobic... | reverse complement strand
ATACAGGGTGCGGTGATCGGGAGTGTGGGTGTAGTACATCTGGCTCCCGCTCTCGATGAGGAGCGTAAGGTGCTCGTCCCGTTTGCGCATCGCCTTCTGTTCGTTCTTGACCTGTGTCACGTCGCGGCCGGTGGCAACAAGGGCAGCGGGAGCCCTGGTACTGTCAAGTATGGATCGTATCGACCAGCTGATGCACCGCATCCCGTGCGGGGTCTGGAGCCACTGTTCCACGATGCAGGTATAGGGGGGGCGGAAGAGCTTGGTCATCTGGGTTGCGACAACGTCGTAGTACCGCTCGCCCGAGACCGGCATGAAGACGCTGCCCACAAGCTCGTCTTTTGCCTTACCGAGCAGTCCGGCATAGACCGTATTGACAAAAAGGAGGCGGCCTTCAAGACTGATCTTCACGATAAGATCCTGCTGCTCTTCCACAAGATCCCGGTAGGCCTGTTCCGAAGTATCCATGGTCAGGGCCTCGTAGTTCTGTACCGGTTCACGCCCGTTGTTCCGGATAAAAGGAGAGGGGTTTTCTCCACACTTAAGTCATCTGCTGTGGAACTATTAATGTTGTACGATTATTGTATGGATGCCAGACGTATAAAAAAGGGCGATTATTCCCGATCCTGGTGGGCCAGATGCCCGAACCAGGGTGTGATCCGCTCCTCGACCCGCTTCAGTACCACGGTAAACAGGATCCCAAGGATGGCACACAGAAAAATCCCGACATAGAGTTTTTCAATTTCAAAGGTCTCCCACGCGTTCCAGATAAGCGCACCGATGCCATAATTCGCCGATACGAACTCCACGCCCACGACAACGATCAGCGACGTACCAAGCGCAAGCCGGATACCGGTAAAGATCATGGGGAGGCTCGCGGGAAGGATCACCCGGGTGAACAACTGCTTTTTCGAGGCCCCGTAGTTTTTCGCAACATCGAAATAGACCTTGTTGATGTTTCTCACACCGGCCATTGCATTGATGAGGACAAGGAAGAAACACCCGATGGCAATCGCGATGATCTTGGAGAACTCCCCGATCCCGAAGATGATCATGAGGAGAGGGAATATTGCGAGTTTGGGAATAGGGTAGGTCGCAGCCACGAGCGGGTCGAGCAGCAGCCGGATTTTTTCTGACGCACCCATCAAAAGACCGATTATTATTCCGGGGATCGTGCCTATCAGGAATCCTGCAAATACCCGCAAGAGGGTAATGGAGAGATTGGCCTGGATCTCGCCATCCGCAACCATGGTCAGAAACGCGACCGCGATGAGAGACGGAACCGGGAAGAAGAGAGGATTCAATAATCCGAGACGTCCGCATATCTCCCAGAGGAGCAGTATGCCCGTAAGGGATACCAGCGGGAGAAGGGTGTAACGGACCCGGTCATGATTCAGGTTCACGGTTATCCTCCGTCATCGATCTCTCAACCTCAATCCGGATAATATTCCAGATCTTCATCCTCATGTCGATGAACTCCCGCGTGCTTTCGATCCGGAGATCGCGGGGCCGGTCAATCCCCACCGTCATCACTTCCCGTATCCTCCCGGGAACGCTGGTCATCACGAGCACCCGGTCCCCGAGCAGGATCGCCTCATCGATATCATGCGTGACAAAGATCACCGTTTTTTTGTGATCGATCCAGATCTTCAGGAGCTCGTCCTGCAGGATAAGCCGTGTCTGGGCATCAAGCGAACCGAACGGTTCGTCCATGAGAAGGATCTCCGGGTTATTCACAAACGCCCGTGCAATAGCGATCCTCTGTCTCATTCCCACGGATAACTCATGCGGGTTCCGCATCGCATGCTGCGCAAGGCCGACCCGTTTTAAAAATTCCAGCGAACGCTCATACCGTTCTTTCCTGGATACGCCCCGCATTTCCAGGCCGAAGGCAACGTTATCGATGACATTCATCCAGGGAAATACGCTGTGTTCCTGGAACACCATGGAATTCAATGGCCCGGCCGGAGTATTCCCGGTATAGATCACTTCCCCGTCGGTAGGTTCCAGAAGCCCGGCGATTATTTTCAGGAGTGTTGATTTGCCGCAGCCGCTGGGCCCGAGAATGCAGAGAAACTCTCCTTCGTTGGTTTTAAAATTGATGTCGGCAACTGCCCGGGTTGCTCTGGATCCCTCACCAAAAATTTTTGTGATATGCCGGCATTCCAGTTCCATCAGTAAGGTTACCCGCTGCTGGTTGTATTCTGCAGTACGCCGTTGGCATAGTCTATGAAGCTCATATCAAAAATCTGGTCCTCGCCGGGGATCTGTGCGATCTTCTTGTTGGCATACATCCAGTCCATATAATCCTTAAGGGGTTGCCGGGGAACGTCGCCATTCCGGGCAACCGGCACCCAGCAGCTCCTCTGCAGCAGGTCGCGGTCGAGAGGCGTATAATTCGAAAGGATCGCCAGATTCCGTTCCGTCTTCCCCAGGTTATACTGGCGTACGCCTTCAAGATACGCAACCATGAACCGCTTGCCGAGTTCCGGATCCTTGTCAAGGAACGCGGTACCGTAATAGAACGGGGTCGGATAATCCGGGCAGGATTCCTCTGTGGGGATAAGCATGACTGCCACATTATCGTCCTTCAGCTGAGTCACATAGGGCTCAGTGAGATCCGCTGCATCAACTGCACCATTCCTGAGCGCCACTACCGATGACGCAAAATCCATACTGATAATCTCAACATCGTCTGAAGTGAGATTTCCCATCTTTAACACGCGGGAAGTCTTGTAATCCAGCGCGGAAGGTACCCCGATCTTCTTTCCCTTCAGGTCAGATGCCTTTGTCACCTCGCCACGTGTATAGAGATCCTGCCGGACCATAATACCCGAGGTATTGCAGGATTGATTGGGAGCGGTTCGTCCTTTGTCAGCAACAATCCGGACACGTCCCCCTTTGCTGACCGCATTGATCAGTGCGGCGGAAACACCGGTTCCCCCTGCAGCAATATCGCCGTTCACGAGGGGTGGGATCATATCGGGTCCGTTCTGTATTTTTACCAGCTCCACGTTAATCCCCTGACGGGCAAAATAACCCTCGTCAATGGCTATGAAGAGCGGCCCGTTTGAGACAAGGGGTGCATACCCGACCCTGACCGTTGTCAGGGCCGGAGTTGGCGGAACGGCAGAAGCAGGCGGAGCCGGGGATATGCATGCGGTAACAACGACCGCGATAAAGAGAGCCAGTAGAACGATCAGAACGCGGAATTTCGTTGACATCAAGATCCATCTTCACATCTGACTCCGGACATAAACATTTTTTTATTTCAATTTGCATGGGCATCCGGGGCGATTGGATGGGCAGGTCACACGGGTACCGGCTGCAGACGGTTTTACTCTGCCGGTCATAGTGAGGAAGAAGGATAGGTTAAAATATTCATCCTCACCCTGTTTTTACGAGAACGTTTATGGATGAAACCGGGTATCTTACCATCAGGGATCTGGTTTTTACCGGGAATCAGGATCCGGATCATAATGCCATCGAATGCCCGGGACATCGCCCGCTCACGTACCGGGATCTCCGGAGGCAGGTTCTTTACGGGGTAAAAACACTCAACGCAAGGGGATTTCACCGGAACGACAGGATCGCCGTGATAACGCCGGCCGGCCCGGAAACAGCAGTTATTATCATTTCTGTCATGGCCGGATTCACCTCGGTCCCGTTAAATCCGGAGAGCCGGGATGATGAGTTCCGCAGGTATTTTTCACACCTGAAAATCAAAGCAGTAATTGTACAAAAGGATTATCCTACTGCCGCCACCAGCGCGGCAGGGTCACTGGACATACCCGTCATTGAACTGATCCCCCGTCCCGGTTTTGCCGGTACATTCGGGCTGGAACCGGACACCGGACAGGATACACAAGAGCCGGAATTTGCCACACTTTCAGATATTGCGATTCTCCTGCTCACTTCAGGGACAACGGGCACCCAGAAAATTGTACCCGTTACCCAGAAACAATTCACGCTGACCCACCAGAGACAGGTGAATGCATTAAAACTCGTGAATACCGACAGGTTCCTTCACATATTGCCCTATTATCACGCAATGGGTCTCGGGACGCCACTTCTTGGTACATTGCTCGCCGGTGGAACGGTAATCTGCACGAAGGATTTTATTGCTTTGGATTTTCTGCCGCTGCTCAAAACATATCGCCCGACCTATTATCTGGCCGGTCCTGCCATACATCAGGCAATTCTGCGGGAGATCAGGAAGGCTTCCCCCGAGGAACTGAAGGATAATTCGTTGCGGGGAATACGGTCAGGATCATCCCCTCTCTCCGCTGCCATAACGCAGGAACTCGGAAGGTTGCTGGGAGCGGCGGTGACCGATGGCCTGGCAATGTCGGAAACGGGAATGATCTCCATCAACCTGCCCCCCCGGGAAGGATCTGTGGGCATTCCGGTAATCGAGCATCTTACGATCAGGGATGAGGACGGCAATATACTCGGGAACGGTGAGATAGGGGAGATTGTTGTCATGGGCGAAACGGTTTTTAACGGCTATGAAGGGGATCCTGAGGAAAACAAAGCCGCATTCATCGACGGTGGGTTCAGAACCGGTGACATGGGGTACCTTGATCAGGACGGATATCTCTTCATCACCGGCCGGAAAAAAGAGATGATCAACAAGGGTGGCGAGAAAATATCGCCGCTGGAAATTGATTACGTCCTGATGTCCCATCCTCTCGTCAAGGATGCTATGGTCTTTGCGATCCAGGACCCGGTTCTTGGTGAAGACATTGGTGCCATGGTTGTACGGGGACAGGAAAACCTGACTGAGAACGATCTCCGCACCTATCTCCTCGACCGTCTGGCTCCCTCGAAAATTCCCCGCCGGATCTCCTTTGTGGATGCGATCCCGAAAAATGCCGCCGGCAAGCCCGTGCGGCATAAAGGTACAGGGCAATATTCTGAATAAAAGGGACCGCCATTCTCTTGACCACCCTTCCGGGCCGATATTCCGCTGTTATGGTCCTTCCGCCCCTGTCTTTCCTGCCTTGTCGGCAGAACGGGCAGACCGGATATCGGCATTTACGGTAAAAAAGAGGAACCCGGATGAACCTGGCCATTGATCTTTTCCTCCGAGGAAACCATTCTGATGGTGATTATGACGTTCTTTTGGGCTCTGCCCCCGCACGCTTGTGGCATCCCCGGCTGCGATGGTGCCGTTTTACCTGTACGCGATCGGGAGGAAATTTCCCGTGCAGGCAATACCGAGGCATCGCACTGCGCCCTGTACCCCCCGTGGGGGCCGGGGTGGCGCACGGGAGACTATCATCACTGAAGAAGAGGATTTCTCCAGAGCGGAAACGCAACATCTGCTCCGGGAGGGCTCACAAGGTCCCGGCCATTATACTGTCCGATACCGGAATCAATCCACTCCGGGATAACAGACTCCGTAATCGGGAAATCCGGAGAGATACGGGAGCTAATATGAGGGGGGAATCGTACCGGTCAAAGCGGGATTTAATTAACATCTGCTGAAAATGTATAACAACCATGTCACTGCGGATGAAACTCGGTATCATAATCAATTCATTTCTGGTCCCATTGGGTTATAAAATCGTCATGGTTGATCCGCCAACCAGGATGACATTTACCGAGCTGCGGTTACTCCGTGAATTGACCGATCTGAACGCGGTTTACAATCGGTATGTGTTTGACAGGGAACTGACGATTGATGAAGAAGGTCTGAAACTTCTTTCGATCTCAATGTACACCAGATTCGGCACAGGGTTATGGCTGGTCTCTTATCTTCGCCAGTCGCTTGCCCTGGAAGGCGATGTCTGCGAATTCGGGGTAGGGCAGGGAGCCATATCAGCCCTTCTCGCGCACGAGATACACCGGACCGACAAGAAGATCTGGCTTTTTGATATATTTGAAGGCTTTACAGAACATGCAATAAAGGATATCCGCGGATGTGAACAGGGTAAACCGGGTTCTGGAGAAATTTATGATGGTGCGATCTCCTTTCCGGAAAACATGGTCAGGACCCGGCTGAGTGACCTGAACTTCCCTCACGAAAGAATCAGAATCGTTCCGGGATTTATCGAGAAAACAATCCAGGGCCCGGTGCTTCCCCGGACGGTCTGTTTCGCATATGTTGATATGAATTATTATGAACCGGTATCGGTTGTATTACGCTTCCTGGATGAGGTTCTGCAGCCGGGCGGAGTCATTATCGTCGATGATTATGATTTTGTATTCCGCGGGGTAAAATCAGCAGTTGATGAATTTTTCGCGTCCCGGAAGGACAGGTACACCCTTGATTTTCCCGGTACCCCGCAAAAGACCTTCTGTGTCCTGTCCAGGAGAAAATAGACCGGATCCGGCATCCGGCCACTGCGATTTTCCTTACCCGGCACGGGAGGTGTTTGCCAGTACGCCGTTCGCGTAATCGATAAAGCTTGTGTCAAAGATCTGGTCATCCTCGGGATTTACGGATATCTGCCCCTTCGCGTACTCCCAGTCAATCTGATCCCGGAACGGCTGGCGGGGCTGGGATCCGTCTGAGGAGATCGGCATCCAGCAGGTTCTCTGCAGCAGTTCACGATCTATCTTCGTATAATTTGAAATAATCTCGACATTCCGTTCCGTTTTCCCGAGATTGTATTGTCGCGCACCTTCAAGGTAGGCGACCATGAAACGCCTGCCGAGTTCCGGATCTTTATCAAGGAAGGCGGGACCGTATAAGATGGGATGGGGATTGTCCGGGGTGTACACTTCCGTCGGGAGGAGCATGACTGCGGCCCTGCTGTCCATGGCCTTGGTGACATAGGGTTCCGATAAAACCGCGGCATCGATTGCACCGTTCTGGAGTGCCACGACTGCTGAAGGGAAATCAAGCACAACCAGCTCGATATCGTCGGCGGTGAGATTTCCTCTCTGGAGTATACGGGCAAGCGTATAATCCTCACCGCTGGGTACCACAACCTTCTTTCCCTTCAGGTCGGAAATCGTGGTCAGGGTCCCGCTTTCATACAGGTCCTGGCGGACCATAAGACCGGAAGCATTACAGGAATACCCGGGAGCGTTCCTGCCCTTGTCAGCCACAATGCGGACATGCGCCCCTTTGGCAATGGCATTTATCAGGGAAGGGTTGACCGTTCCGGAGGCCACTGCGATATCCCCGTTGATAAGGGAGGGGAGGGCGAGGGAGGAACCCTGGAATTTCTCAAATTCCACGTCAATTCCCTGCCGGGCAAAATAACCTTCCTCCCTGGCTATCATGAGCGGCCCATAGGAGATGGTCGGCAGATAGGAAACCTTGACCGTTGTCAGGGCCGTTGCCGGCGTGACGGCGGAACCTGACGGGGCCGGGGAGATACATGCAGGGACAGATACGAAGGCAAGAAGGATCAGTCCTGTGAATATCAGGCAACAAGGTGAGGACATAAGGACTTTTCCGATGTTCGTTTTTCCACGATATACAATTTTTTATTTGATCCTCTGAACGCTTGAGGGAACCGGACCGGCCGATGGATCCCTGATCATCCGGTCACGGGGGCTTTCACGTCCCCGGTTGATTTCGCAAAAAGAACAGGTTAAATATTCATTCTCACCTTGTTTTATTGAGAATTTCATGAACGAATCCGGGCCGTACACCGTCAGGGACCTGATATATACCAGCAACCAGGATCCCCAACAGAATGCAATCGAATGCCCGGTACACCGTCCGCTTACGTACCGGGAACTTCGCTCGCAGATCCTGTACGTTGTAAAAACACTCGCTTCTCTGGGGTTTCATCGGAATGACAGGATTGCCGTGATAACGCCGGCAGGTCCTGAGACCGCAGTGATCATCATTTCGGTAATGGCAGGTTTTACCGTTGTTCCCCTGAACCCACTGTACCGTAACCAGGAATTCAGCGATTATTTTTCCCAGATGGCGATTAAGGCCATTATCGTTCAGAAGGGGTATGATACTGCCGCGACACGCGTGGCAAAGGACATGGTCATACCCGTTATTGAATTGGTACCCCGTCCCGGTTTTGCAGGTGTCTTTGACCTGATACCAGACCAGGGACCGGATACGGGAGAGGCGGAGTTCTCCGTTTCGTCAGACATCGCCATCCTTCTGCTTACTTCGGGATCAACAGGCACGCAGAAAATTGTCCCGGTCACGCAGAAACAGTTCCTGTTATCCAAACAGAGGAATAAGGATGCGTCACAATACACCAACACCGAGAGGGCCCTCCATATTCTGCCCTACTATCACGGAATGGGTCTTTCCTTTCTCCTGGTCACCCTGCTCGCCGGGGGGACGGTTATCTGTACAAAAGACTTTATTGCTTCTGATTTTTTCCCGCTGCTCAAAACGTTCCGCCCGACCCAGTTTTCAGCCGGTCCCGCACTCCTTCAGGCCGTTCTGCGGGAACTCAGAAAGGTTCCTTCTGGTGAACTGAGGAATACGTCGCTGCGGTCGATACGGACAGGTTCAGCTTCCCGTTCCGACGCTACCAACCGGGAACTGCGGGATATACTGGGAGTGGCGGTGATAGAAAGTTATGCATCGTCGGAAGCGGGGATGATCGCCATTAATATTCCCCCCCGCGAGGGGTCTGTGGGAATCCCGTTCATTGAGTATCTCTCGATCAGGGACGAGGACGGCACCATACTCAACAGCGGAGAAACCGGGGAGATTGTTGTCAAAGGCGGGACGGTTTTTGGCGGATATGAAAATGCCCCTGAGGAGAATAATGCCGCATTTACCGAGGGCTGGTTCAGAACCGGGGATATGGGGTACCTCGATGACGATGGATATCTCTTCATCACCGGCCGGAAAAAAGAGCTGATCAACAAGGGCGGCGAGAAAATCTCTCCGGTAGAGATTGACAACGCCCTGATGACCCATCCTCTCGTGAAGGATGCCATGGCCTTTCCGGTTCAGGACCCGGTACTTGGCGAAGACATTGCTGCCATGATCGTGCGGGAACAAGAAGACCTGACGGAGAACGGTCTCCGCACCTATCTCCTCGACCGGCTCACCCCCTCCAAAATCCCCCGCCGGATCTATTTTGTGGATGCGATCCCGAAGAATGCCACCGGCAAGCCCCTGCGCTATGCAGGTTCCGAACACGTCAGCCGCCAATAGCACCGGAGATCGGGAGGGAAGAGCTTTTCTGCATCCCGCGCGGACTGTCGTCCCACTGCGGATTCCTTTTCCCCTTAGCCGGAGATTCCTTTGGGGGTACCGGCATCCCGTTTCCCTTTCCGGCTATTTCGTGCCGGTTGTCGAATTCTTCAGAATACCGCTCGCATAATCCGCATACTGCATGTCCAGCAGTTGATCATCGGTCAGGTTCTGGTCGATCTTATTGTTTGCATACAGCCAGTTGATATATTTCCTGACCGGGGACGGATCCTGATAACCATCAGCTGAAATCACATACCAGCAGGTCTGGTTCAGGAGACTGCGGTCAAGGTGAGTGTAATTTGCAATAATTCTGAGGTTTTGCTCCGTCTTCCCCTCGTTATATTGTTTCACGCCTTTGAGATAGGCAACCATGAACCGTCTTCCCAGTTCGGGATCCTTATCCAGAATGGCAGGACCGTAATACAAGGGGAGAGGCCACCCCGGAAGGAATTCCTGTCCGGATGCAAGGACAACTGCCGTACCGTTGGTGCGGATCTGCGTGATATAGGGTTCAGTTACGAGTGCAGCATCGATTCCCCCGTTGGCAAATGCGGGGCCGATCATCATGAATTCCAGATCCATGTTCTCGACATCATCCCGAGAAAGGTTTCCCAGTGCGAGAGCATTGTACAGATCGTAATCTGAATCATGGCTTGCGATCTTGTGGCCCTTCAGGTCAGATACGTTCCTTACAACCCCGGTTTCAACAAGGTCCTTCCGTACCATTATACCGTATGCAACACAGGATCCCGGAGTAACGGTGCCTTTATCGGCAACAATCCTGATATGCCCTCCCTGGATCACCGCATTGAGCAGTCCGGCTCTCATCGGCCCGGTGGATACGGCAACATCCTCATGCAAAAGGAGGGGGAGCGCTGCTGTAGAACTTGCGGTTCTTACAAATTCCACATTAATGCCCTGCTCGGCAAAGTAGCCTTCATCAATTGCTATGTAGAGAGGACCGTTGGAGGCCGTTGGCTGGTAAGCAACCTTTACGGTCGTCATGACCGGCGCCGGCGTAACCTGCGGGGCCCGGGATGCCGGAGACATACAGGCAGCGATAAGGATTCCCAGGACGAGGAGAAAAAGTACGAAATACTGTTCCTTTTGCATGTTTATCACTCACACGGGAAATTATACCGCTTACCCCTTAATGTACCTTGCTTTTTAAAACTGCAGAATTCCGCCGGAGTGATCCTCATTGCCGAACCGGTTTGCCCTTCATAACGGTCCGGATGAACCGTTGCCGGTTTTTCCCGGGAAAAGGATACTCCGGATGAGCGATGAGATGGATAGGTTAAATATTCGGCGTTGATAAGTAGCTACGTGCATCATGACGGGGGATAGCGGCCAATTATCCATCCATGATATCCTTTTTTGTAGGGATCAGGATCCGGACCATCATGCCATCGAATCGCCGGGCCTCCTTCCGCTCACCTACCGGGATCTGAGGGAACAGGTTGTCTTTGTAATAAAAACCCTCAACGCAAACGCACTGCACCGGAATGACAGGATCGCTGTGATAGTGCCTTCCGGCCCGGAAACGGCAGCCATCATTGTGTCAGTGATGGCAGGATTCACCTGCATACCGCTCAATCCCCAGCATAACAGTACGGATTTTGAGAGTTTTTTCTCCCGGCTCAGGATACAGGCCGTTATCGTTCCCCATGGCTGTGAAACCGCCGCCCGGGCTGTGGCAGGGGCCCGGAACATACCTGTCTTTGAGCTGATACCGGTTCCCGGAAAGGCCGGAAAATTCGAGATAAGACCGCCTGCATCGGGGGTGGCCGGAGAGGCTGAATTTGCTATCGAATCCGATATTTCCCATATCCTTCTGACAGCGGGAACAACGTCCGGGCAAAAAATCGTTCCCATATCGCAGAAACAATCATGCTTGCTCAGGCAAACCCGGACGAAGCCATTAACAATAACCAAAAACGACAGGTGCCTGCATATTGTGCCGTTTTATCACGGGATGGGAATCGGACTCCCGCTTCTGGACATCCTCTTTGCGGGAGGTACGGTTATCTGCATAAAAAATTTTATTTCCAGTGATTTTTTCCCGCTGCTGGAAACCGAGCGGCCAACCTTGTACATTGCCGGGCCTGCACACCACCAGGGGATCCTGCGTGAACTCAAAAAAGTGCCGCCAGATGCATTGAAACATAATTCTTTGCGGATGATCCTGTCTTCCTCCGCATTGCTGCCCGATACGGTATACCACGGACTGGAGACGCTGCTTGGGGCCCCTGTTGTGGAACAATATGCCATGTCAGAAACAGGGATCATATCTCTTAATTTCCCCCCGAAGAGGGGATCGGTCGGTATTCCGGTTGTTGAACACCTTCAGATACTGGATGAGAACGGTAACGGCGCCGGGCCTTTTGAACAGGGAGAACTCGTTGTCAGGGGAGAGGCGGTTTTCAGCGGATATGAAGATGCCCCTGATGAGAACAGGGCCGCATTCTTCAACGGATGGTTCAGGACGGGGGACAGGGGATACCTGGACGATGAAGGGTATCTCTTCATCACCGGGAGGATTAAAGAGCTGATCAATAAGGGCGGAGTGAAAATTTCACCGGCAGAGATCGACAACGCCCTGATGACCCATCCTCTCGTAAGGGAGGCCATGGTTTTTGCGGTTCAGGACCCGGTTCTTGGCGAAGACATTGCTGCCATGGTTGTACGGAAACGGGAAGACCTGACAGAGAACGATCTCCGCATATATCTTCTCGACCGGCTTACTCCCTCGAAACTCCCCCGCAGGATCTACTTTGTGGATGCGATTCCGAAAAATGCCTCCGGTAAACCGCTGCGTTCTATCGGCACCGGGCTATACGGGGGGCCAGGATTCCAGGGTTACTGAATCCCTCTCATATTCTGCCTGACAGGCAGCAAAGAAAAAAGCACACATTGAATAATTACAGTATACTATCATATACGGAACACAGAATGGAGAATGAAGAACGCACCGGAGATCTACCCCAACCGGAGGATGCTGCCGGGACAAAAAGAACGATCGGGGTGCCGATCCCTCCAGCACGTTCAATAACCGAAGAAAGACTCCTGCATATCTGGAAAGATGTCCTTGACGTTCGTGACATTTCACCCGATGATGATTTTTTCCAGAGCGGGGGGAATTCGCTGGACGCGATCCACCTCCTGATCCGTATCCAGCGGGAATACCATACCAACCTGCCTGCCGATACCATCTACCGGCACCCGACAATCCGGCAACAGGCTGCACTGGTTGCAGAAAAAAACAAACATCTCGTCCAGTACCATCCTCTTATCGTGCCTATCAGAAACGAGGGCGTTCTGCCACCGTTATTCTGTGTGCACCCCATTGACGGGTGGGTAGGGCATTACAAGGATCTTGCGAGGTTTCTCTCGAGCGATCGTCCCATATATGGGATCCGTGCGCAGGGCTGGGAACCAGCGGAAATGCCGTTCGCTTCTATTGAAGAGGCTGCACAGGAATATATCCGTGCCATAAAAACCGTCCAGAAAACAGGACCGTACCATTGTATCGGGTTTTCCGGGGGGGTGCCCTATGTCTATGAACTTGCATGCCAGCTCGGGAAAAACGGGGAGATGACCGCATTCCTGGGACTTGTCGATCAATCTGCACCTGCACCGGAAGTGCAGGCGTTCAAGACCATTACAACGGCCGTATCCCCCTCAAAGCGCCCGCCAAAAATTCCCTTCATTGCGTATAAAGGATTCAGGTATCTGAAGAACTATAAGGAAAGGCACCCGGACAGCAGGTTATATTCGCTCTTTGTCAGACTCATGAGGGGCGTCTCCGGGGCGATCATTCATGTTTCGGGCCCGCAGTCCCCGGCAGCACCGGCACCTTCTGTCACCTATTCTCCGGAAACCGAAAAATTCCTTACTTCAACCTTCCCCCCGGAACAACAGCCGCTTGTCAGGGCAATTATGAAAACCGTCATGAATTACGTCCCGTCGGATTATTCCGGGGATGTAATCCTGTTCTCAACGGGACCGGACAATGTCTTTTTTCCGGGCGACCAGACACGCGGCTGGGGATCCCACATCACGGGAAACGTAACCGTGATTGGTGTGCCCGGGAATCACAACAACCTCTTCAAAGATGAGAACTGCAGGGTACTTGCAGAAAAAATTGAAGAGATCTTATCGAAGTCAAAGGGAATTCGGTAACTAGCATTCCGGATCTCCCCGCCGCCGGGTTTGTAGAGGGAAGGATCCTCCGGGTCAGTATTCCGTGGATTCGTAAAGGACGGTCCTGTACATTATCATCATACCGTTGCACTGATGGTCCGCTGCCCTTCTGCAATCCGGCGGAATCTGACACCGGGCTGTTCGGGGATCCGTGCAACCAGCGCAGTCCGCTCTTTCCCGAACACTATTGCCCGCAGGGTGTTGAGTGAGAGGGTAAAACTGCCGAAATTGAACATCTCGATATTGAGGGCTTTCCCCGATTGGGAGACCTGTGCAAGCCCGCGGGTGATGCCCAGGTAATATGCATAGTGGTGAGTGAGCTCCTCCACCTGTACGGCCATGCCGCCGGAAAGCGCCCGGACCAGGTCCGAGCGCCTGAAGGCAAATCGTTCGCCGCAGATATGCAGATCCAACACTTCATGGAGCATGCCTTCGCTGTCAACAGCCCTGTATCCGGTCCGCTGGAGGTATCCTGCTTTTTCCATCATACACGACCACCTTCTGTCGTATACTGGCGTCAGTTCCGGCAGTATATAACGGGTCGGCGTGTGCAGGGTGAAAGTGAAAACACCCCCGGACAAACCGGAACATCATCCGGTATCATGGCAGGGTACGGGATCGGTCCATGCAGGCATTCAGGACCCGTTCCAGTAAGAAGAGCGTCCCGTTGACTCCTGCAAGGGGAACGGGAGCAAGCCTCACCATACCTCTCAGGGGCGGCGTGATACCAAAAAAAGCCCGGTTGCCGCTCACGGACCGTTCAAAGGAGGACCCCAGGACAAGGTCAGGATTATTCTGCCCGATAATAGTTTTTACTTCACTCATTCCGGTCACCGGGCAGCCGGGATAGCGGGAAGGACTGCCCGGGTTCCGTGTCCCGAGGAACCGGATATCGGCATCCAGATAGTGTTCAAGCGCCTGCGCCACAAATTCGGCATACGATGCCCCGGCAAAAATCACTACTGCCGGCGGATCGAACCTTCGCAGGAACTTGTCGCAGATCCGGACGGTCTCTTCCTCCTGCTGCGACAGTTCCCGCAGGACAGGATCGATATCGGATGTGTCAAAGGCAGTGCCTATCCTTTCAAACGTTGCCCGCAGGGTATCAAACCCAAGGGTCCCGCCAAGATACTCACCGACACCGCTCCGGAGATCCCCGTTTGTGCCGATGGTATATTGCGAGGCGGTGCGGGTCTTTCTGAGAGCATCGCGGCAAAAAACCGTGGCAACCGGGACGGATGCAAGATTAAGCAGCCGCCGGATTTCCTGCAGGTTTCCCTTAAAGAAAGGATCGAGCAGGCAGACCCCGTCGATATTCACCCCGTCTGTTGCCGCACCGGTCTGCGGTGCGAGAAGCGTTAAGGCTTTGGTGTAACCGGCCTCCGCGTCTCCCGAGAATCCCGGGCTGTCCACCAGCAGCACATCGTGCTCAGCAAGGAGGGACTGGATATCCTCGCCGAGGATCGCGGGGACGCAGGTCGTGATCACCGCAATGCGGTTGCCGGTACCCGTGAGTTCTCCGATCACCTCGCGGAGCCGGTCTTCCGATCCGAAGATCACCTCGTTTTCCAGGATAAAGGTGCCGTGAAGGGGTGCACGCAGGAGCGTGGTGGGATAATAATAACAGCCGCTGGAGCCGTGGATGACAACGGTCATTCCCTCGAACCCGGCAAGGCAGGCGGCAGCCCCCGTCATGGCACAGGGCCAGAGCGGGTTATCGCATTCAGGCATGGATCGCCCGCCTCCAGCGGTGGAGCATCCGCCGCACTCCTGCCGTACCTACCACGGGATGGACCGGCAGCGGATATGCTCCGGGGCTCCCGCCGATGCGGATTTGCAGGGCATCGGCAGCTTCCCTTGCTGCCTTTGAACTCTCAGGATCCATGACCGGCCCGCAGAAAACCCCCTGTGCATCGGTTATATCGGCAAAGTCTGTAAGCACCTCGGCCTGGAGGGTCCGCTCGGTTCCCAGTGCCGGTCTCGCGTCGATCCTGCAGGCATCTGCAACGGAAGTGATGAACGCGAGGGTGTCCGAGAGACCCGTGGGGAACGACGGGATATACGGTGTCCCGAACCGCTGCCGGAGATGATCCCCGACCGGTACCAGCAGGGGATCACGGAGGATGTTGAGCTGTGCAGCGCCCAGCGCCGGAATATCGTCAGGGGAAAGATTATGTACGAAGCGGATCCCCACCGGCAGCCCAAGCAGGGTGAGGAGCCGCACCACTTCGGCATAGTTCTCCTCAACCTCGTATTCAAGGTTTTTTTCCCCGATGATATTCACGCACGGGCCTGCCTTCGAGGGTTCCTGTAAATCCGCAAGCGCAATGAGAGCATTGTTGACGCCTTCCTGGAACGTCCCCCCCAGAAAACCGGCTGTAGGAACGGCGATGACGGGTACCGGCCAGTTCCGGCCGCAGACTGCCTCCACATCATCGCCGATGGTAGCGACGATACAGGTAGAGAGGACAAAAACGACTGCAACGTCCCTCTCGCAGACGGACTGGATTGACCGGGCAAGGGCGTCTTCGCCGCCAAAAACAATGTCGCTCTCACCAAGGGCGGAAGATACAAGATCCGGGAGGGTTGCCTGCTCGTTATCGGGCATCGTCGCATGAAAGAGGGAAAAATTATGGTGGGCGCATCCCCGGGGACCATGGATGATACTTGCAGCATCGAGGACCTGGGTCGTTACCGAGAGTGCACCCGTGAGGGTACATCCCCCGGACCTAGATGTATGCATAGGCAAGGGTTTCAAGTTCATCGATCTCGAGGGGTGTGGGGATCGTCAGGCTGGTGTTCTCCATGACCCGGGTTGCAAGCGAGCGGTACCGGGCAGCCTGTGCCGATGCGGGCTCGTACTCGATAACGGTCTTCCGGTTCAGTTCGGCGAGCTGCACTACGCGGTCGCGTGGGATGAATTCTATGAGCTTGCTGTTCACCCGCCGGGCGAACTCAGCTACCAGCTCCTCCTCTTTCGGCTGGCCCTTGGCATTGCAGATGACGCCGGCAAGCCGGCACTTGCTCTTTATACGCGACGCCAGCCTTTTTATCGCCTTGCAGATATTGTTTGCCGCATAGAGCGACATCAGTTCGCCCGATGTGACAAGGTAGATCTCTTGGGCGTACCCTTCCCGCATGGGCATGGCAAATCCCCCGCAGACCACATCGCCCAGCACATCGTAGAGGATCACATCCCCTTTGAGCGCCCCGAATTTTTCCAGCAGCTGGAAGGTGGCAATAATACCCCGGCCGGCACATCCGACCCCGGGTTCCGGCCCGCCGGCTTCGACACACCGGACACCATTGTAACCCCGGAACTCGATATCCCCCAGCGAGAGTTCCGCATTGCCCCGTTCCCGCACAAGATCCATGACTGTCGGGATGAACGTCCCGTGCATCAGCATACGGGTGCTGTCCCGCTTCGGGTCGCAGCCGATCTGCAGGATGTCAAGCCCCATTCCGGATAATGCGGCAGAAAGGTTGGCCGATGTCGTGGATTTCCCGATACCTCCCTTGCCATACAGGGCGATCTGCTTCATGAGCGTACCATGGGGCGGCTGGTTATATGAGATTTACTTAAGATAACTAAAGTAAAATGAACTTCGCTCGCAATAGTACACGTTCCCATGTCTTTCCCTTCCTTTTTATGAGATAGTTTTTCACGGGCAGGATTATCCTGTCCGGCCGTGCTCCCCGCGGCCATAAAAATTTTTATTCTGCTCCAGAAGTCAACTGGATCCTTTGAGGTTCTCGATATTGCATGTCTGGATACAATCATTGAAAATGCCATTATTGCGATCAACAGAAAACGCTATTTTGCACGCACTCAGGCATTCTGAATAACTGAATTTTGCAGGAATGCCCTGTCCGCTTCCCGAAAGGTTTGTTGTATTTATCTGTTGGGTCAGCATGGTCTGGATGGTCGTAACGGTCGGTATTGTTGTGGGTACGGGTGTTGGCATTCCCCGGGCGAAGGTCTCCGGCGACCCCCGCTTGTTGATCTTATCTGAAACCGGATTGTATATCCATTCTGCTGAACTTACGCTCCGCGGGTTATTTGCCCCGGGAGACAGTACATCGGATTTTATGAAATAGGAATTATTCTCATTCTCGTTTATTTCCCAGGTGGTAGTCCCGTCACTGCCTACCGTGCCATTGGCATAAAAAACCATGCCGTTCAGCCAGGAGCCGATGATGGGATCCTGATTTGACGGAGTTGTCTCAATGGTGGTAAAGACAGGTCCGGGTTCGGGTTCCCATGTGGGGGATATCGTTATTGTTTCGGGTGACAGGGTATTCTGATTCAAATTCACGATCCCTATGAGAATGAGAACTGCCACAAGAACTGCGATAATGAGAGCTGCCATCAATAAAAGGATAACAGAGAGATATTTCATATCCTCCCTTTCATCTGATTGAAAATAAATTTATCCAAAAAAGGAGGGTCCCTGCAGGGAGATCGCTCCCGTATTGACGACAGCGTCCCGCCATTGGGTTTCTCTTGGCATTTGTCGTGATAGGAATGTTTTTCGCAGAGTATAGACCACACTTAAAGGTTTATGGAATGCCCCATGAAAAAATGGAATGCAATCGGTATTTTAGCCGTCATGGTCACCGGGATGGTTTTCATGAGCGGATGCACAGACACCGGTTCCACGGGTACGGTTCCGGAAACAACACCCGCTCCGCAGATTGTTAATGAGACAGTGCCCGTAACTCCGGAACAGACCCTGACGGTATCGCCCAATTCGACATCCGCACCCCTGCCTGCAACGAACCAGACATCCTCATGCCAGGATCCCATCCTCGGCTCCTGGCTGAACGGACTGGTATTCAATGCTGACGGCACCGTTGGCAGTGACGGGTATACCGTCTGGAAAGTAAACAAGAATGAGAATAATTCCTATTTTGTCGTAGCCGATGTGCCATCTCAGGGAGCAAACAACCCGCGGAGCGTAAGTTCAGCAGAATGGATATACAATCCGTATTCGGATAAGATCAATATGCGGGGATCTTCCCAGACTTTTGCCCGGGGAATTCCGGCACCCACACCGGTACCTACCGCTACGACCCTGCAGACTCCGACACCTGCCGTTATCTTCGCTGCCGAGGATAATCCCGGCACGCTTACGATCCTCACCGGTGGGGGCCTGGGAACTGATGTAATCGTGTATATTGCCCGTGAAGGCTCGAACGTACAGCCGATTATCACGGATCCCTACGCAAATACCGTAGCAAACCAGAACCCGGGGTATATCCAGGTGAAAATCCTCCCCAGCGGGGAGACACCGACGGTGAGCCTCGCGCCCGGCAATTATTTCGCATATCTGCCATCCAAGAGTGGCAGTGGTGACCCGGAGCAACAGTCGTTTACGATCAGTGCAAACAGCAATACTATCGTCACGTTCTCAGGCTATTCCTACCGCGCCTCCTCGGGAGGCGGATGCGGGAGCGGATGATTCCGCAGGCGTCGGAGGCCTACACGGGCAGGAATCCGGATGGACCCGGGAACGGAGAGGGGCGTCCGTTGCCGGCTGCAGTTGCCGCGAATAAAAACACCTTTTTTCACACTCACCGGCACTGATGACCGCCGCCACAAACGTAATGGCACTGTGTTCCATGCCTGCAAAAAAAAGCATCCGCCCTCGTGAGGACAAACAAGTAAGTATATCATCGATCAATAAAAAGTGAGGGAACATGAAAACCTGGCGAGTTACGGGACTTTGTGCAATTCTGACGCTTGGATTTTTACTGGTGGGCGGGTGCACGAGCCCGGTACCGGCAAGTTCGTCACCGGCGGCACTACATACTCCGCAGATCGATACGGTTACCGCTCCCGCGACCCCGTCGCCGACAGCAACTGCGGCAACTGCAGCTAAATACATGGTGGGGGATATCGTCTGGAGAAATGAGAGCAACTATGACACCGATCTGCACCGGTCGCGGGGTATGATCGTCCTCCAGGTGAACGCACAGTCCTATCATTACCAATATGTCTCGAAAGACGATGGCACCGAACTCTGGTCGCAGATCTACCCGAATGCAGAGATCGCTACGCTTGTGTCTTTTGAAGAGAACTACCCCCGTATCGTGGATCATGCATTATCCGTTACCAGCCAATACCCGAGCAGGACTGCATATGAAAAAACGCTCGCAGAAGAATCCTGTAATGTGACTTCAGTCTGCCCGATCTGACAAGACCCCTCGAGCGGGGTATTGGAAACGGCACCGCCAGCCGGAAGAAAAGATCGGTCTGGCATTGGGCAACGTCCTGAAGGACCCAAAACTGCAGGTACTCATCGACCGGGCTGCCGAGAGGTATACCGTCTCTTTTTCATCGCTATCAACAAAAGGTAGTTGCGTTACGGAACTGATTGCGGGGAGTCGCTATTCAGGTTCCCGGAAGAGGGCAATAAGGAGCATCACGACCGGTATCACTTCCAGCCTGCCGATCCACATTACCCCGATAAAAATCCATTTTGAGATCACCGGCATATCCGGCGAAACATAGCCGGTCGAGATCCCGCTGGTCGAGAATGCCGATACCACCTCAAAGACCACTTCCGTGAAGGTGAAGGACGTAAGGTGGTACTGGAGGACGGCCAGCGTTGCGACAAAGACCGTGATGACCGACAGGATAATGACCAGCATATTCTTGGCCGCTTCCAGCTCAGCTGTTGCCCTCGGGATAATGCGCCCCTCAATCCTGAACGGGATGAGCACCTTACCGCTCACGAAGAGGCGGCGGAACCACCAGACAAGCGCCCTGATGGCAAGGGAGATCCGGCTGAGTTTGACCCCCCCCGCGGTACTGCCGGAACACCCCCCGATGAAGGCGATCATGGCAAGGAACAGGAGCGTGACGCTGGCCCAGGTGTGCAGGTTTGCGATCTGGAACCCGGTCGTGGTGATCGCGGAGACGGTCATGAACAGCGCCTGCTCAAGTGCCAGGAAAAAACCGAGATCATTAAAAAACATCAGGTCGTAGATCAGCACCGCAACACCGATCGTAAGAAGGGCAAAAAAGAGCTTGATCTGTTCGTCGCCAAAGAGGCTGAGGCGGCGGTTCTCGAGGACCAGGTAATACAGCTTGAAGGGGAGGGCGCCGGCAATCATCACCGGTATAAGCAGGAGTTCCAGAAAAAGGCTGTTGTAATAGAGGATCCCCTGCTGGTGTATACAGAACCCGCCGCTGGAGATGGCCGCAAGGGCAAGGTTGACCGATTCCCAGAGCGATAGTCCCGAGAACAGGATAAGACCGATTGCCATGAAGGTTAAAAAACCGTATATCTTCCAGAGCGACCGCCCGGTAGCGATCACGCTGGGCAGCAGCGCTTCGTCCCGGCTCTCGGTGCGGAAGATCTTGGAGGGGAACAGGCCGGTACTGCTTGCCGTGGTTATGGCAAACGCGATGATCCCGATCCCGCTGATCCACTGCATATAGGACCGCCAGAAGAGAAGCGTGCGGGGTGCAGTGTCAACAACGGGTATCATGGAGAATGCTGTGCCGGTCCACCCCGCCATCCCTTCGAAAAAAGCGTCGGTGAAGCCCATATGCAGACCGAGCATGAAAGGGATCCCGCTGATCATGGCGCAGAAGAACCAGAAAAGGGCCACCGAGCACAGGGCCGTTGAGAGACGCATCCCGCGCTCGTTCCGGGGGATGCTGCGAAAGACTATCCCGAGCAGGAAAAAGACCACCGGAACCGCTGCCATGGGAAGGAGCATGTCCCATTCAGAAAAGAGCACGGCAATGGCAAGAGGGACACAGGTAACCGGGGCAACAAAAATGAAAATATCCCCGAGATCGGCAATGATCGTGAAAAGGTGCCTGAGCCGCCGCATCACTATTTGGTTACCGCGAGGACGCTATTAGTGTTTGCCAACAGAAGACAACAGTCTGCAAAAAGGTGAGAGGGACAACAGGAGCCCGTGATTACGGGCGGTTTGTCCAGAGCCCGTGCACGTTGCAGTATGCCCAGGCTTTAACGTTTGTATCGGAAACGCAGAACTCGGCTTCGGGTTTTTCTCCGGGTAACAACCCTCTGACAGAGACATTGTTCCCGTCCCTGACCTCTATCCACTCGATATAGTGCTTCTCCTCCATCGGGTGGGGGACCGACCCGAGCTTCACGATGATCCCCTTTGCCGATTTCTCGACAACGGGCACGTGCTTCTCCTTTCCCTGGTCACTGTTCTTCTCCTGCTGGAGCGTCATGGGTTTTCCGCAGCAGACCATGGTTCCGCCAGAGGCGTGAACCACTTTGGTGATATTCCCGCACACTTCGCACTTGTACACTTCAAACAGTTTCGTCATATCGGTTTCACCTCATTCCATGGTTAGGTTACAGGATATTATTCTCTTTATGCTTCCGGGCAATATCATCTGCCAGCCGGTCGAGAGCCGCAAACGTCTTCTCATCCGGAAGTCCCCTCACCATAACCGGCTCAAGGATCTCGACCTTGACATGATCGAGCATCCTTACAAGCGTTTCGGGGGCCTTGCCCCCCCAGCCATACGACCCTATGACCGAGGCATACCGCATCTTGGGCTTGAGCATGTTCGCTAGGTAGGTAGCAGAGACAACCAGAGGGTGCGGGCCGAAGAGCACGGTCGGCGTAGCGATGACCACGGTGGCAGTATCGACGAGCGAGAGGGCGAGTTCCCCAATGTCTGTATGGGTCAGGTTGAACGGTCTGACCGCAACACCACGGGCTATCAGGGCGTCGGTAATGTGCTCCACCATCTTTGAGGTACTGCCGTGCATGGACACGTACGGGATCACCACTTCGTTTTTCACATCGTCTGAGACCCAGTCGGCATAGGCTTCGAGGATCAGGAGGGGGGTTTTGTACACCGGGCCGTGGCTCGGGGCGATCAGATCGATGTTGAGGGCCCGGATCGTTTCGAGATGCCCCCGGATACTGCTGCGGAACGGCATCATAATCTCGGCATAGTACCGCTTTGCCGGAAGGTAAAAGTCGGCCCGTTCGGTTACGTAGAGGTCGCTTGTCGCCGTATGGTACCCGAAAAGGTCGCACGGGAAGAGGATACGGTCTTCCCGCAGGTAGGTGACCTGTGTCTCGGGCCAGTGGGTCCACGGCGTGAGGAGGAACTCGAGTGTCCGGTCACCCAGCGGGACGGTATCACGGTCCCTGATAACCCTGAACTTTTCCGCGGGGATGTGGAGCAGGGCGATGAGAAGATCCCTGCACTTCTCGTTGGTCACCACCATTGCATCGGGGAAGAATTCAAGGACCATAGGGAGGGAGCCGGCATGGTCCTGTTCGGCATGGTTGATGACGATATAATCGATGCGATCGATCCCCAGCTTGACGAGGTTGGAGATCAGGTCGAACTCCTTGGTCGGGTCAACGGTATCAATCAACGCGGTCTTTTCGCTGCCGCGGACGAGATAGGCGTTGTAACTGGTGCCGTTCGGCAGGGGGATCAGTTCGTCGAAGATCCGCCGGTCGAAATCAAGGGCGCCGACCCAGAAGACTCCCGGTACAATTTCGCGGGATACCATGGTAAACCAGCTCTTACGCCTCTTTGAATAATCCCTTCGCCGCACCGCAGACAGGACAGGCCCAGTCAGCCGGCAGTGATGAAAACGGTGTTTCCGGTAAAATATTCTGTGTCGGTTCACCCTTTTGCGGATTGTACTCGTGCCCGCAGATCTGGCAAATGTAGGTTGTCATCAGATAAAAACTCCAGAATACTGGTTGTTACAACAGTAGCGCGGAGAATTGCAATAATGTTTTCGATAACGCACGCCGCGGGCCGGCTCTTATCGGGGGGGAGGGGGAAAAGTTGCCGGATCTTCGAGATGGTACCGTTCGAAAAAGAACCTGAACGACCGGTTATGCCGGGCTGCGTTCGCCGGCGAGAAGGACTTGAGGATCTCGAACATGAAGTCAATCCGGGAATCGAACGAGGGAGGGATGAGGGCATTGAAGTCCTCTTTCGTGAGCCCGTCGGTCGAGGGAAGGGACGGGAGGCCGAACTTCTTCAGGGTTTCCTCCGGAAGCCCCGCATAATACCAGCTCTCGATTTCCATGATGACAATTACGATACTGCCACCGCTGATATTGGGAAACCAGTGGTAGAGGAGCTGTTTCTTGTCTCTCACCGACCGTTCCGTGTCGATATCGGCGACAAAGATGTAATCGTTGTGCATCTGCGCCATGCCTTTCAAGAAACTATTCACCTTCACCCGCTTGATGCTGGCATACGGGAGGATCTCAACGGAATCGTAGTACGGCACAATAAGGGGTTTTATTATCCGGCCGAAGAACCGGACATCGTCTTCACCTTCAACGAGGATAAAGAGCCGTTTTTTCATGGATCAGAGTCCCAGCAGGTTCTGGACATAGAGCTCTTCGATCCCGATCTCGTTTGCAAGAAACGTCCG
>Ga0209099_1001430_pt1 | contig 23835 bp, 46 predicted proteins | sample AD_JPNHW2_MetaG_FD_184430 | JGI IMG/M metagenome (GOLD analysis project Ga0209099, IMG submission 184430) | Active sludge microbial communities of municipal wastewater-treating anaerobic digesters from Japan - AD_JPNHW2_MetaG (SPAdes) (version 2) | ecosystem: Engineered > Bioreactor > Anaerobic... | reverse complement strand
GACTAATTTAAAATGGTATGAAAGATTGATAATTTCAACAGTATTAACAGCATTTGTTTTTATTGAGTGTTTATTTTTAAAGTCCAATTCGTGGATTTATTTTGGAATAGGCAGTTTTGGATATCAAATTGTTGACCATATTATCGCACACTTTAGATTTAAATAAAACTATGTTATTATGAAAGACATTACTAAAAGCGAAATACCAACACGTTATTTTATATTACGAAAACGTAATTGTTTCACAACCGCAGATAAAACAGACATACTTGGAATGACAACAGATGAAAATTATGCCAAAAGTAAACAAAGCGTGTTTTGTAGCTATGAAGAAGTAAAATTAATATAATAACAATAATAATAAAATGTTGGAATATATGAACTTTTGGAAGATGGAACATATATTCAAATAGAAGATTGGGAATAAACCCATCCTAAAAAGATGGGTTTTTTTATTAGAAAATTTGGCAGATTCAAATGTTTTATGTATCTTTGTATTGTAATTGTTTAAAGAAACAATTATCTTATTCAATTAATTTTGAATAGCGCCTGTTGTGAGGCGTAAAGCGACCAATGAATAAACATTGGGGAATTTATCTGGGCTTCGTGCCACTCGCTAAATATCCATCTTTGAAATTTTTAATAATTTTGATGGGTGTAAACAACCTGACCTAATTTTGATGGGTGTAAACAACATCTGATAAAAAGAAAGGGTGTAAACAATGAAACGGAATAATATCTAAAGTAATGATGATAAAACAATATTCTCTTGCGTAAATCCATTGTGCCCCGATTACCTTAATATTAAAGACGCCGATATCGTAGGCGCATATAACATAAGTTTATCTCAAGGATATGAAATAAAACCAAACTCTAAAAAAGGAATCATAGAAAAAGGTAAACTGAAAAAACTACTCGAGGAAAATCTAACAACCGTATAAAAATCCAGGATGAAGGGACGATCATTTTATATGTTCGTCCCGTTTTTTTTCAATAAGTATTACATAATCAATATCCGGGATGAAGGGACACATACCGAAGGTTGTGTCCCGCCAAAAATAACCCCATTGTAATACGTCTAAACATAGGTTTTTTTACATGCCTTTTGTCGGGACAAATAATTAACATTTTGTCATACACCGAAATATAAATAAAACTAATTATAATATACCATAATGACGTTTTTGTCATACACCCACACACAGTGTTTGATACCCCAGATATTGACCCCCGCGTGAATCACGAGTTATATTTAATTTTATTTGAAATATAACCTATTTCAACGTCATACAAAACAAAGCGGGACGAACACTGCGTGTCCGTCCCTTCATCCCGATCATAATAGTTGTTTATTATGTAACGGATTATAATACCCTATGTATCATACACTTAGGTTTTTTTTATGTTATAAAATTTAAGTTATTAATTTAGGTGTCATACACTTCGGGATGCAGGGACGGACACGCAGTGTTCGTCCCGCAATTGAATCAGTTAATTTATGAGCAGTATGACAAGGGGTTATAATTAAAACGAAACAAAGTGTCACATCTACTACGTGGTTTATTCGGCATAATGCCATGTTGGTGTCATACACTTCGGGATGCAGGGACGGACACGCAGTGTTCGTCCCGTTATAGTTTTTGTTTTATTTTAATAAATATTTTTGCCAGTTGTCTTTCGGTTAATTTAAAGAAAGTTATTTTTTGTAGGAAGTCGGTATTAAATCCATTAGCCATATATATATCGAATAATACCCCATATGTTTTTATTAAACTATTTTTAGACAACGATTTCCATTTAGTATAGTTTGTCTGTTTTGATAGTTCTTTAAAATTTTCATAGTGTTCGATGCATTGATTTGCGTATTCATCTTTCGTTGATATGATATCGTATACGTTTTCGTCCCCTGTCATAAAAGAGAGTAGTTTAATAAAATTTTCATTGATATCAGTTTTTGAGCATATAGCGTTTGCATCGGCCATTGATAGGTTCCATGCTGCCACAATAATTATTAATATTTCAAGATTAGTTCTACGTTTCATATTTAAAGCCAAGCAATATTCGAGTTCGATTATTTTTCATATTTAAAGCCAAGCAATATTCAAGTTCGATTATTGTCCCATTAATCTCTTTAATGCTTTTTCATAATCATCTTTTTGGTCATCAATTTTTTTGATGGCATTTTTAATATAATTTATTTGGAAGTCTATATCGGTTTGTTTTTCTTTTTCGATTTCTTCTGGAGTGGCTTCTCTTATTAAGTATCCCCACAGTTCATATTCGTCATGATCGGGGTTATATTCCATAGTAGTATGTGTGGATCCTTCTTGTTCAAGAAATTCTATTTGTTCTTTAAGGCTTTTAATATTAGTAGGTTCATATTCATTTTTATGGCCGTCATTAAAAATGGTATAAAAATCTTCAGTAGTTTCGTTGGTATACACATCCAAGGTTGTATGTGCAATTGGTGTAATAAATAATGTTTTCATATAATTTTATTTAGTTTGTTTCATTTAATAGCATGTTTGTTGCGTTGGCCGAAGCCAAGCAACATTTGTGATCAATAGTTTTGTGAAGGGTGTTTAAACTGAGTGGACCAAAGATCTTCTGAATTTAACTGCTTCACGTAGAGTAAGAAAGTTCTTACTGATTTTTACTTTATTTTTCATAACACGAACTCTAAACCCTGAGCCGTCATGATATATGTTGTGATACACAGGTATGTAAACGGTCTTGGTGGGTTTAAAAGTAGACGCCTTAATTGAATAACTTTTAATTGTTCCCATATTAATTTTTTATTTAATAACCAAATATACATAATTTTCATAAGAATTCCAAATATTGGACAGGAATTTTTGATGAAATTAATATGACATTTTATTTATTAATTTATTTATAACGTGTAATAATGCCACACCTACTACGTGTAAGGTGTGGCATTATGAAACAATTGTTCGTATTACGCCGACTAATTGTCATCATCGTAATATCCATCTTCATCATCATCGTAATATCCATCTTCATCATCAATGTAATCTATTTTGAATCCTACTATTCTTTCTTGATCTCTATACACCAATAAAGAATAAGAACCGTCGCCATAACCTGATGATGATACTACGCCATCGGGTGTCGTTCCCCATTGTTCATCACCAATGGTTAATCCGCAGATTCTTTGGTACCAGTCGTCGCCTTCTTTATCCGACCAATCTTCCCCCAGACAAAGAGGTAGGTTGTATGACTCCGAATGTTTATCGTCCCGATAGAAATCTTTATTGAAGATTCCAGCTTGTCCACTATCGACGCCAATAACCGAATCATTATAATCCCATTTAAGATTCCATCGATTGCCATAGAAGTCTTCATGAATAGCAATAAGAGATTTAATTCTAACACCCCATCCATCTGACCCGTCAGTTTTCTCTACATCACCGACATAGTCCCCAGGTAATACATTACGTAACGTGGCTTGACACCAAGTCGGGATTTCATAACATGGATCCGAAACGACTACTTCTGAGCCTAATTTAAATTTTTTCATTAATGTAAATTTTATTATTGTGATACATATAAGAATTAATATACAAAGATAATAAAAAATATTGACATCCAGTCATACATTTAAAAGGTATTCTTACTTTTTTCAAGATATTCCCGTGTCATAGCTTTGATAAGCTTATCCTCAGCTTTATGCATGAAGAGTTTATCCTTATACAATTCATCTATTGTTGGGATTGTATTATCATATATCATATCTAAACGTGATACAATCACCCTAATGTCTTTGGATGAATTTCCTAAACGATAAAATGGACATCGGGCATAAACATATTCCCTAAGAATAGATAATTTTATTTTTATTTTATCTTGGGTGATACATTTTTCTTGAAGAATAAGTTCCTCAATGTGAGCGAGTTCATTAATCTTTTCAGATATTTCATCATACTTCTTTTTATATATTTTCATTGTAGACGTGTTATGATCATCGTTAATAAAACGTTGAACGTCGTTCTTAACATTAATCATAACACCTTGTGTCGATTTCATTTTATTCATTATAGTTAGTTTTATTTTTAGTAAAAAAAAACTGAGGATTACTCCTCAGTTTGATAAACATTTTCCACCCAGCTATGATAGTTTGCAGGGGGTCCACTGTAAAGTAGTTTTGTTTTTAATCTATCCTTTGGTCCCCAGCCTGTTTCGTTGTCATATGCTTTGAAAGTGATTTCATTTGTTGAGGAATCAATGATAATATCGTAAAGATAAGCTTCACCGCATTTACCTCGTTGTGATACAGGATGTAAATAAGCTCCGCCAGGGCCGTCCTTAAATTTAGCCACCAATTGAGCCGCCAGACAACTTGCTCCATTAAAAACCAGTTTATTTTCATCTGAGAAACTTAATCCATTAACCAACCTGCCTGAAGACAGCCAAATTGCGGTATCCGATGGATGACCTTCTGGATATCCATCCGATTGTATATAGAGAAGGCAAATTTTATTTTCCCATTCTTTACCCTCGTAGATTCCTTTTTCAATCACTCGATAAGTTGAACGTGTGCTCATGTTATTTAATTTTTAAACGGTTCAAATGTAATACCCGTTCTTTCAATTTCAGCAAAAGTACTGAACGCGAGTCTGGCAGTGTCTCGATTGGTTTCCTGTCCAAAGTATAAAACTTTGTCAGTAAGGGGGCTTTTTGTCATACGACCACCGATAATTGGTTTTGTTGATGCTTCAATAATTTTACCACTTTTTGTGATAACTTGGATTAATGCGGAAACTTCAGTTTTTGAAGTCCTACGATTTTTATTCAATTCGCTTTCACAGTTTTTACATTGATTCAAAATGAATCCACTGGTACGAGTTCTGTACATAGAAATTGGAAGTAATTTTCCACATCTCCGACAAATTTTTTCTTCACATTTAATTTGTTTCATTGTTTATTTTTTTTTTATTAGTTAATAATATGTTTTATTGTAATACAAAGTTAGTAATTATTTTTGATATAACCAAATTTTTTATGATAAATTCATAAAAAAAAAGGGGTTATAAAACCCCTTCTAAAATTAGTTCTTTTTGTGTAATTACAAAGGAGTTATTTTTTGGGGAGTTTCGTACTTTTTTATACTTTAATCCAACGATAACCCCAGGTTCATCTTTATACCTCATATCGTATAAATCCCCGTTAATCACTTTAAACCCCATAAAATCGGTAGGTACTTTTTCAAATACCATTGCAACTTTAATTCCGGATTTTAGTAATGCAATACAGGTTTCCATGTTTGAACCGTTATATGAATAGGTGAGATCGTAATTGTCATATTTATTCATTAATCGCAAACGACTTTGAACCTTAGTATAATCATAAAATTGAATTTCAGGAAAAAGTTCTAGAACATTCTTTTTGACGCCGTTTTCAGTAATAAAAATTTGTTCGGGGGAAATATCCGAGGTGTTATTAATACGAACACTAAAGATTTTATTTTCTTTTTTGGCTCGTTCTATACCTGATTTAATATCACGAACAACCCATTGAGAGAATAAATCCCTGTTTTCAAAAAACATTTTAGTTTTTTTAATCCGAGAATCATTAATAACATTCGGTTTGCTTTTATACCTACCTAGATTATGACCAGACTCATTAAGACAAAGGGCGGTACATTCTGGTGTTCTACCTGGACATACTTCATAACCGCTCATATTTCCAGGTGACAAATAAATGGTATACACAAGTTCTCCATATTTAAATGCCTTGTAATGTTTTGCGCCATTGTTAATTTTACCTAAATAGGCAAAACCCGTTTTTCTTTTTGCTTCTGCTAGATTGAACATAATGTTTTAATTTTAATTGTTTAACATAATACAAAGATAATACAATTATTTGATATTACCAAATTTTTTATGATATTTTTCTAATTAATTTTCCTGAAGACATCCCGTATCCGTGTTACAAATATTGTTTAGCTTGTAATACGAAGCCAAACAAATTTCATTGTTGCTCCGGACGATCTTGATCTATGACATAAAAAAAAAAGGATGTCTCACGACATCCCCCTTCATAAACAATTTAAACAATAAAACTAAAACACAGTATGAATGATATATTATTTTTTACCCTTATATTTCGCGTATCTATCAAAGATCTCTTTGATCTCATACCTCAATCTGTATGACAATGAGCCTGGAGCGTTTATTGTTTGCTCATTTAGGTCTTCTATTTTATCAACATCATCTTTATCCATTTCATCTTTTTTACCAATGATAGTCCCTTTTTCCCAAGAGGTCTCATCATAACTCTTATCAAAGAACGGTATTTGGAATCGTCTTCCTTTTATTTGAGAGAAAAAGTCTGTTTCATTTTGTCTATTGACAAAAACTTTATTAGTACCAAGTATTTTCAATAAGTTTTTATTAACATCGGTGCCAATCATTTCAAAATACATACCATAATATGTTTCGTCCTCAAATTTTTCACCATAAATGATACTATCTTGTTCAAACATTTTACCAAGTTCAATGGCATAATATCTGGACACATTTCTAACCATAAAGCCATGTTCAGGAACTCCACCATATTTACCAAGTTCAATATATTGATATCCATGATGGCCATAAGATAATAGTTTTTTAAGCTCTTTATTTTGCTTATTATTTTCTTCAGCAGATTGTTGAGTGTCGTTTTTATTTTCGGCGGTTATTATTGCTATTGAGTGAATACTAGGTACAAGTCCTCTCATTGCGTTTAATGCACGTGCAGCACCAGATTCGTTTATGTTATTTTCCATATTCATATATCATTAATACAATACAAAGATAATACAATTATTTGATATAACAAAATTTTTTGCTATAAATTTTCTTCAATCCATTTTCTTATATACTGAGATGTGAAGCCAATATTTGATAATTTGTCATAATGTGATGAAAAGAATAAATGTATCAATTCCGACTTTTCTTCATTAACTTCTTCTCTATTCCAACTATTTTTAATTGGTTTAATATTGATAGTATTGTCAAAATTTACTTTAAGTTTTTCAGGAGTATACTCTAATCCAGTTGAATAGTCATCATGCCCTATAGGTACTTTTATTTTTTTAGTACCACCATTACATTCAACCAAAATATCAACAATTTGATTATTTTTATTATATTCTTCAATCCAATTTTCAATAAATTGTTGAGAAAGTTGAGGTAAATCTTGAAACCCATCAATTGAATTATGAACAAAACCTTTTCTATATATTAAAGACTCATCAGTTGTGGCAATGATTTTTTTGCAATAGATAATAATATCTTGATTTCCTAATTCATCTACTAAATAAGTAGTCCCATTAGCTTTTCCTATAAAAATACATTTTTTAATAATGTCATTACAAATATGCCAGTCACCCTCTTTTATTTCTTCATCAGAAGTTATATAAAGATGATATGCTTTTAATGATACAATATCATCAGTTTTTCTTGAGGTAAATAAGTGATTACCTCCCGCCCCCATAACTAATTGCCCTTGTTTTACTGATTTTTTATTAGTGGGTAACATTACTACCTTAGCGCTGCCATACGGTATTCCATGTACATATTTAAGTTCCATATTCGTTTACTTTTAAGGATTAATTTATAAAACAAAGATAATACAATTATTTGATATAACCTAATTTTTTATTATGTATTTTCAAATTATTTTTATAATGGTACTGACCCGGTACTGACCCGGTCTTGATCCAGGCCCATCAGAATTTGTTTGGCTTTGGAAATTGAAGCCAAACAAATTGTTCCCTATCCCGTATCGAGGTCCATATCCACGAGCATAAAAAAACCCTTACTAAAATAGTAAGGGTTAATTTAATTTGTTATATATTATTCTTCATTTTCTCCAAATTCTTCTTTATACTCTTTATAACATGTACTTTCTTCCCAGGGGATTTCAACATCATAAATTGACACATTTTCCTCTTCATCTCTATATGTACCAGCGGTTCCCGCAAACCCCATACCAGGTTCTTCATAATACAATTCAAAATCCAATTCAGGGGCGACATTTTCTTGAACATATTCCAACCAATTAATTGGTGGTGCCCACGCACTATCGAAATTAATCATTATAGTACCGACATCATTACTTTCCGTATATTGAACATTTTTAAAATCACTATTCCATTTAGTTCCCCAATAAGTAGTACACCATTCATACCAACCGACAACGCCATATAATCGTTTTTGTTCTTCGGCGATTTCAGAAAAACGTTCTGGATAATTTGTAGTATCGGCCGTATTGAAAATTTCCGGCATAGGATAAAACGTTCCAAGTGAAAAGTTGGCATCGGGAATTAGCTCCTCAATTTTCACAGTACTTTCTGGTAAAGTATCGGTTTTCAAACCAATTTTCAAAAACTCACGAGTTTTTTCTTTGTTACCAGTAATAGTTAATTCGTTGTTGCACCAGTTTGGCATAATGTTTAAGTTTTAATTGTTTAACGTATGACAAAGATAATACATTTATTTGATATATCCAAAAATTTTATTTATTTTGTTAATTAAACACTCCAAGTTAAAAATACTTCAACATCACTATATATTGAATGAAAATAAGCTTCATCCAGATATTCGTCTTTTTCATCACTATCATATTCAAGGCATTCCTGGCATTTTTCAATGAAATAATCATTAGCCAACTTAATTGCTTTGGATTCTTCAATTACAGATATTTCACTGCCAGAATTATCAAATACAAATGATTTGACTTCATCCAGCATACCTCTTACCATTGTTATTACATTAATTACTTGTGTCATAACTTTATTTTTTTAATTATAGTTTTCAATTTCAATTTGCCATAATATCCACAATAAAGTGTCTGTGTCCATTTCTGTCAAGTTATAAGAATTTGCGTTATCTTTATTAGTACTATCATTATAAACATAACTAGTAAATACTCTTTCTGAGTTTCTACTATAACTGGATATAATTTCGCAATAATCTTCAGAAATAGAATTTATAACTACTGGGTTTTTAAATTCAATTACATCAATATCTTCTTTGATCAACGGTTCATTAATCGCTTTGAAAATTTCCCATCTTAAATTAGATAATTTTTGTTCAAATACTTCGTGTAACATAATGTTTAAGTTTTAATTGTTTAACGTATAACAAAGATAATACATTTATTTGATATATCCAAAAATTTTATCATAAAATTTCTATTTTTTTCAATAGTATAAGTTATTGATTCCATGTTAGTTACTCTTTGGTAAAGTCGTACATATATCGGTGTTAGCAGTAATACTACATTCCATCTCCGAATGAAGTTATTAGGTTAAAATCTTTTTCTTTTCTTTTTTCTTCCCACGCTTTAAAATCAAAAATTTGTGCTTCGGAAAGTTCTGAACCAACGTAATTATTTTTGGTTTCAATACAACCCTTTGCCGTAGTTCCAATTCCCATAAAACTATCATATATCAAAGAGTTTGGCTTTGCGTAAATCTCAATCAGTTTTTTCACAAAGTCAGTTGAAAATGTTGCTTTGTTTAAATCATTTGAACCATCATTATTTTTAGCTTCAAAAAAGTTATCTACAATCTCATAATACTTTTGGTTGTTACTACCTATATTGTATTTTTTATTTGTTTCAAAAGTTTCCAATTCTGTTTTTCTCGCAAATACATAAACAAATTCACAAATTCTTCTCAATCTGTTCTTTGATGCTGGGTGCGGTATTGATGTGGGTTTTTTCCAAACAATAGTATCAGCGACAGAAAAATTTGTCCTGTTACAAATATCGGCAACCATTTTATAAGGCAAGGAAGGGTTTTCTATTGAATAAGAAAAATTGAACAAAATACATCCGTTATAGGCTAATACTTTTTCATATCCATTAAAAACACTAACTATAAAATCAATGTATTCTGTTTCGCTTTTCCAATCTTCATAAATATCATATCTTTTAGATTTGTCCGCATATCCTCCCTTTCTATTTGTCATATTATATGGTGGAGATGTAATTATTAAATCGACTTTACCTGTTAATTCAGGTCTTTGCATTGTTTCTAAACAATTTTCATTAAATATTTTATTCATCTATTTTATTTTAAATTAATATTTGCCACCGCACAAAAAGAAAAGAAAAAGGTTCAGTTCTTCGATTGAGCATTTGTGGTTTAAATCCGTACTACTGCTAACATCGTGTATAAAACATAATGGTTTCTGTGGTATATTTAAAGTTCATATTTCTATTATAGTTCATTTTATGTTGAAAGTTTAGTGCATCTAATCCATTACGTTTCATACACGCAGCCGTTATGGCTCAGTTGAAAAAATAAGTTCTTCGCCACAAGAATATTTTTTGAATTGTGTTTTTAATCCCTTTACTGTTTTTAAAATTTTATTTGTGTCTTCAATTTCTACTGTGCAATTATCGCAAAAAAAATAGAATATTTTATTACGAACTTTAAAACTGACAACCTTACCTCTTCTACAAAGAGATGCCTCATAATCAACATTCTTTATTGTTCTCATTATATTCTCTGTTAATTTCATAATTTTATTTGTATTTTGAAAGTTAGTATTCGAGAAAAGAAAGAAACAACCGAAGCCATAACACGCGCCTCATGCGCCATAGCCCATTACTCGGTTGTTGTTGCCTTTGCGCCCGCACTGTCTAAAATATGTCTATCGACAAATTTTCTCCCGCAATGGGCTACGTTCGCATAGGCTTAACGTTAGCCACCATATTAAGACGGCTTCGTAGCAATGATAGTTTTGAATTTAGTTTCAAATTCGTTATTCTTTTTCCAAAACATCAAATCGTTTTCAATGTCCCACCAAAAATCAAATCTATCTTTGAAGTATCCATCATTTTTGATATAAGAATCAAAAGCAGAAAATTCTTTTAACCTCATTTTGTTTTCTGCAAGTTCCTTTAGATATGTTTTAATGTTGCTTTTTTGAGAATCCTTACAAAATACGGTAATTGTTTTATCCTGTATTGGCACATCTAAATAAGTGTATTCGTTTAATTCACTTCGGATATTACCAAGCGATTTAGGCAAAGCACCCCATTCAAATTCTGAACTACCCATATAATCAAAACTTAAAATAGAATCTATACCACTTTTGTGTTCTCTGTTTTGAAATTTACCTCTTTGAATTAAATACGTTTTCATTTTATGTTTTGTTTTAAATTAATAATCAATAAAATACGGTGGCTAACACCGTGTATAAGCAATGGCACATAAACGGTGTAGCTAATTTGAAAGTGTGTACAAGTGCCACTGCTCATACACAATACGTTAGGCGTAATGCTACAAATCGACAACATACGCACGTAAAGTTTGACATCGTTGAGTAACTGATAAACAAAATCGGTCAGCTTGTTCACGGGTTTGGAATGGTACAAATTGAAAGGCTGCACTTTGCGTACTTTCAACATAAACATAAAATGGTGTCATAATTTTAAGATTTAAAAGCACATACGCCTAACAATATGTATAAAATATATGCGGTTTAGTGCAGGTTTATACTTTTCTACTTTCTATTTTGTTTTGTGTAGGTGGATAGGGAAGTAGTTCCTATTCGCCTACATTTTATACATTTGACGTTATAGGCAAGCTACTTTCGCAACCTGAAAATAACTCCTGCAAAACCAAAACATATAAGGCTTAAACATTGCCTTGTAAACCATTTATCAGTTGCGTCTTGTGAAAACGCCCAAATTAAATAACTGATAAAGTTAAAAATCCCTGCACCAAATAGTAGCCAGCCTATAACATCGGCTATATTCCATGCCTCTTTAGTGCTTTTATTCAAATTTTGTTCTTCGTTCATAATTTTTACTATTTTGAAAGTTTAGTTCTCGTTTTACGGCACGAGAATATAGCCGTAGCCGTTATGTGTAAGTGTTCCATTCATCTTTCTAATCAACATTTTGGTTGAAAATTTTAAAAGAAAAATCCCACTCACAAATATAATAATTTAATTTGAATAGTCAAAATCATATTTTAAAATTAGATTTTTTGGTATAACACCAAGATACGCAACTGAACCCCATATATCCAAACTTTCAATCACTTTTTCCTTATCAGTTTCCGCTTTGTTCCAACCATATTTATTTAATATGTAATCATCATCCCAAATTAATTTATCTAAATCTAATTTAGTAACATCAATCCATAATCTTACTATTGGTTTGGTTTCATAGTTTTCTTCATCATCATAATATTCATCCATCACATCCATTAGTGATTGTGGCAAATTCGCTTTATATAATGATTGTGATGTTGTTAAGAAAATACCTTCTGAACCGTCTTTATAATAAGAATTTGGATTTTTTCTTGGTATTAAACCTTCAATTTTAATATCATCTAAGTAATCAGTTAATGTATAATGAAAAAGATATTTTCCATCAATTAAATAATTTTTAATGTTATCATTGACATAGTTCTCATTCAGAAACTCTCTTATGGTGGTTTTAATAAATTGTTTCAAATTCTTCATTTGTTTTTCTTTATATATAAATATTAAGAATTAAAAAAATCCACCCTTCTTTTTCTTTTAAAATTTTTGTTCAGTTCTTCTATTAAACATTCTACCTTAATTAACCACACCTACACATAACAAGGTGTATAAGAAAGTTTGTTATAAAGTTTAGTGGTAATTTGAAAGTTCATCTAAGCAAACCTTCTTATACACCCAACCGTTAGTGGTAATATTACTTAACACCAACAATTTCATAATCTTCAACACCCATTATTAAATATCCATATTCTTTACCGAATGGTTTCTCATTATAATACCAAATAGAAGTTAAATTGCTTCGACTACTATTGCTTATCAAAGAAAAATGTGTTGACTTTGGTAAATCAAATGTTTTTATATCTATTTTACCACTTTGATAATATATTTTTATTGTGAATTGACTTCTTTCTTTTTCAGGAAACCAATTGAAATTATGATAGGCAAAAAACGTGAATAATCCACCGAAAAATACTACCGCTAACACGCAATATAAAAAATTCCTGTTTCGGTGCAAAATTGAAGTTAAGTGTTTCATATTAAAGTTATTTAAAGTTTGATAAATTTGTGTTTCAATTACGGCACTTTTCATATTGCCGTATCGTTATAAGTAATTGCTACCTTTCGCTCCATTTAAGAACTTTTATCGTAGAAACAAATTGATTCAATGCTTCTGCTTTTAATTCATCTGTAAAAGGCACTTCACTTTCTTCTGTATTGCTATCACGCCGACTAAGCCTTTCATATTTTTTTAGTGTTCGATAATTCCTATGCCTTTTGCTTTCCTTTTGAAGCACATAATAGCTTTCTAAATAAATGTTTCTATCAATAAAACTGAACCTCCATCTTTCAAGTGTTAGTTCATCAATTTGTTTCTCTATTTCCATTTTAATTAAATTTATCGCACATTTTTTGCGATTGTATATGCAGCAAACCAAGTCATTCCAGTTTCTACACATTTTATAAGTTTATCCGATTTTCGGTGGCAAAAAATCTCCCACCACACCCACACAAATATCTGTCGTGCGGGTGCAAATTTTATTGCCCTATCCATCATTTGTTTTTGTTTTTGAGTTAGTTTCCTCATAATTTTTATCAGTTTATAACAATCAATATAATTAATTGTTTAACATGATACAAAGATAATACAATTATTTGATATAACCAAAATTTTTGTGATAAAATTTCTATTTTTTTCAATAGTATAAGTTATGACTCTGTGTTACTTACTCTTTGGTAAAGTCGTACATATATCGGTGTTATAGGTAAGGCTGTAAATCCTCCGCAGACCATTGGTCATCTGAATTTGAAACCAGTCCACGTTCACGCCATCCTTTACCATATTTTAAATTAGCTTTTCTTCTTGCTTCCTGAACTCCCATTCCGTTTTTAATATTTATTGCAATCTCTTTTCTAATAGATGCAATTTTCTTTTCGGCTGGTGTTCTTTTCCAATTTCCTTTTGGTATGTAGTATTTTTCACTACTACCAAACATTTCTTCATCAATTAATTGTTCTGCTATATCTCCCATTTCTTTAAAGTTTGTGAGAAGCCCTACCTATAACAGCACATAGGCAATATGGCGGGTTCTCGGTCAATATTAAGTTTTGTTTTTCAATTCGAGTTCAGTGCTTACAAACAGTTTTCAGCTTCAATTTCCGCCACATCGCCTATCTGCAAAACGTTAGCACCAATACTACGGAAGTGCTTCGATTGAAACAATTTCGCAGTATCGGTCAAGTAACATTTGTGCTAAATTTGAACATTCTGCAATGCAAACCTGCTCATAGCACCATCCGTTATCGGCAACCTTAGTCCATGTAATCAATATCGTCCTGCGAAATTTCAAGGCAGTTAATTTTATCTATGCAATTTTCGAGGAAAACATGGATAAAAGGCTCATTCCTTCTTGGCATAATACCACGAACAAAAGTGTGTCCATCTTTAGATAAGTGCTTCCAAACTGGAATATTCCACATGTCATATTTCCAATCTGAACTTTCAAATGTATCGTAAATAGCTGGCTTCAATTTTATATATTCACCAAGCCGATTAAACCCTTTTGGCATTCCTAAAAATATATTGCCTATTCCTGGAAAAATAATTGTTCCTGCATGGTGTTTTCCGCAACCTACACCACCTTTACTATTTGCTTCAAAACATGAAATATCACCCCCAACAATACAACCAGGACACTGATACTCTTCAATGGCAAGTTTAAATTTTGTTTCCATTTTCTATTTTATTTTTAAGTTAAAATTCGATTAATAAAAGGCATCCGATAACACGCAATATAAAAAATTGGCTTATCAACTGCTGTGGTATATTGAAAGTGACTACAAAGCCAACTTTTCATATTGCCACCGTTGTGCGTAATACAAGAACACTACTCACTGAATGTTATTTTTGTTTTGAGTTCATATATTCCTTCACATAAGCAGAATGTGTGTCTCGCATGTTCTGTTCAAGTTTTCTCATTTCATCAACATTATCTTTTGTAAGTTCAAACACTCTTGCTTCAGATTGCTCAACACCAATAAATGTTGGATGCTGTGGTTCATTGCGTTTTTCTTCATCGGTCAATTCTCTTGAATTGTTTGTTTTGAATGTTTCATATGCTTCTTTAGCATCCAACATTTCTTTCTTCAGTTGTTCTAATTTTTCCATAATTTAATTTATCTTCTTTATCGGGGATAATATAAGACATTGGAGCATAGTTTGCTTTATCAGAACATATTTCTTTACGTTCTTTTTCGTTACGTGCCTTCTGAAGTTTTTTTTCTTCCATTATACGATAAATATGTTGCCTCATTTTCCCCAAATGTGTCTTTAATATATTTTATTGCAGTATTATATGCATCCATATTAATAAATGTTATGATACAAAGATAATACATTTATTTGATATAACCAAATTTTTGTTATAAATTTTCAAATTATTTTACAGGGACATGTCTTCTTCATGGATTATGGAATTTGTTTGGCTTGTAATACCTTACATCAAAGCCAAACAAAATGTTACCTGTCCCGTATCTAAGGACCACATTCACGAGCATAAAAAACCCCCAAGTCTCCTTGAGGGTTTTTATTTGTATTACGCTTATTAGATATGACAATCATATAAGGAAATCAATTCATCGTCTGGAACACTATCCATTAATTTATTAAAATCTTTGCTCCAATATGGTTTTTCGTTGCTTATACAACCCCACCAACCCATTTTACCTTTTTCATACCATTCACCGTCTTTTAGAACCGCAAATGTACTAATTGCGTTATTACTGGCATTTTGTATGTATTCTTCAACAATGTACTTATCACGTGCGTCATCTTCGACTTCTTTTCTCATCCTGTCGAAATCAATTTCTCCTTTAAGTAGTTGGTCGAATTTTTCATCGGTTCCTTTTTTATGGAAAAATCCTCTCCAGCGTCCGCCAAGTTCATACCAATCCCATTTAGAATTAGGATTATAAGTTGACATTTTAACCCAAACCCCTTCAGAATTTTTTTCCCAAGTGTTACTATTCCAATTTTTGCCATATTTTTCATATAGTTCATCAAATGAAAGGGTTTTGTTCAATTCCGATTCTTCTTCACTTTTCGTTCCATAATCTTTTTCTGGATTAAAGGTACAATAAAAATCAATTAAGCATTGTTTTTCTTCTTCGCTAACATTGCCTTTTGAGTATTTTGGAATTTCGATATTTTCATCAAACGGCGCTAGTTGTTTTTCTGGGTCTTCGCCCACGATTAATACTGTGAAGTGTGACATAATTAATTTAATTTAATTGTTTATAATATGTTCTATTTCCTTTTCTTACAATTCTAGATATTTTATGATTATTTGGATTAACCCCATAAAAATTTATAAGTATGTATCCATAAAACCGATTTAAATCGTTTTTAAGAGGTTCTTTACAATGCTCAATACAATCACTCGGATTAGCGGTTAAATGTTTAATTATACCGTCTTTGATTGATTCCTTATCGAATTTATCAAACCATTGAACTGGTTGTTCTAAATCCTGACTGAATAATAAATGTTTCGACATAGTTGTAAATTATTTAGACAAAGATAATACATTAATTTATTATTACCAAATTTTTTAGGATATATTTTTGAAAACGGGTTCATCTAAGTATAGAGCAAAACCATCGTAACCATCTGGTTTATCACCGTTAATTATTTCATCAATGGCTTCTTGCTCAGTTTTATTTTTAATTGTACCTGAGCCAATTTGTTTGTTCTTTTTATTGAAATAAAGAACAATCCAATCTTTTCTGTCAATAATTTTATTTGTTTTCATATCAATAGTTTTTATAAATTAATTCCTATTAAGTTTGTATTTAAAATAACTTCGCCTTCATTTTTAAGTTTATCAACTGTACTCTGTATCTTTTTTTTACCAATTTCAGTACTTAACATTTCGTCAATTCGGGCATTTTTCCAACCCAACATTTTATAACCGCCATCACATTTATAACAAATAAATTTTTTACAGTCGTTAATTAATTTTTTTTCAATGTTTTCTTTTATTTTCAAATTAACCTGGAAATCAATCCAATTTTCAAAATTACTTTCTACTGTAAATTCGGGATAAACATCGGCGGGATATACAATTTTAGGTAAACTCTTAAAGTACAATTCCGCTTCTTCAAATACTTCTCTAAATCCTAGGTATGGGTAATAATCAGTACAACCGCCGCATCCACTGTTTCTAGCATAGCCCGATTTTTTATTGTTAATAAAAATATCCGCAGTAAAGGCTGTTGTTTCTTCGCTCATTTCTTCGCGGATTTTAATTTTTTTAAGAGCTACATTCATAATGGAACTGTTTAAATTGTTTATACAAAGATAATACAATTATTTGATATAACCTAATTTCTTGTTATAAATTTTCAAATTATTTTTATAATGGTCCTGACCCGGTCTTGATCCGGATCTGCTAGAATTTGTTTGGCTTGTCATACGAAGCCAAACAAATTTGAGATTCCTGTGCGCAACCGAGTCTTCATTAGGGTACAAAAAAAAGGGGGTTTGTACCCCCCCCATTTTTTATTCTACCAAGTCAAAAATAATTTCTTTATAACCTTTCGGTTTTCTGGTTGAAACCGTTACCCGATTACGAGCCCAAGATCCAATCAGCGGAGACTCTTCGTGATAATCACCACCGCCACGCCCGTTGCCTTCACAAGTAAGTAAAGGGAGAGGGTGTATGTAATATGGGTATTCTTTTTTAGTTTTAGGATCCGTCCAGGTATCAGTTAAAGGAACCTTTTTCATATCGACAAATTCCTTTGTATCCATGTTTATAACGTAACGGAAATTTCGGATTTTTTTATCAAAAGTAGGTTTGATATTGTTACCACCGTACATATTATACAAAGTTTGGTCGTACATTTTACCGTCATATTCATACTGTATGACATTTCCTTCTTCGTCAATTTCTGGGTCTGCATAGTCGCCAGCCCACACAAGACGAGTTCCGTACCATAAGCCTCCCTCGGCTATCAAATTTTCTACTACATTCACAAATTCGTTACCAATCCATGAATGCTCCATCAGTTTAAGCCCGTTGTTGTAGTCGTGTGAATAAACCGATTCTTTTCTTTCCAAAGAAATTGGATGATAATACTGTCCCATAGTTTTTTTAATTTAAATTGTTTAGTAATACGATACAAATATAATACTTTATTTTGTAATATCCAAATTTTTTGTGTTAATTTTAAAAAAGTAATTTGATATATTCAACGGCTTTACCATATAAAAAATCGGTTCTATTTTTTTTAACGGTTTCATCTCTAATATATAAACCCATATCGGATGTAACACCAATTTCAAGAAATCCTGCGATAAAATTCCATTTATTCTCATCAAACGATTCAATAGTAAATCGTTCATACGCATTACCGTACTCATGATCAATTTTAATTTTTTTCCCACCATATTTAATTAAACGGGAATTACCATTTCTCGTGGTAGTGTTTGATAAAATGGTTTCTTTCATAATCTTATTGTTTTAAATTTGACATATACAAAGATAATACATTTATTTGATATAACCAAATTATTTATGATAATTTTTCAAATTATTTTTATCGAAGAACCCCATCCCGGATCTGAATCTCAAATGTTGTTTGGCTTGTATTACTTGAAGCCAAACAAATTGTTCATAGGCCGTATCTTGGCCCACATCCATGCATAAAAAAACCCCACTAAATAGTGGGGTTTAATTAATCGGTTTCATAAAAAATTGCTGTGGTTGGATTCAATAATAACCAATAGTCTCCATTTCCACATCCCGCATATTCGGAACTAAAATACGCCCTGAATTTTCCATCCTCGCCAATTTCAGTTGATATAGATAAATCTCTCCCAGATCGATGATAAGTATATTTTCTCCAACTAAATCGTTCTTTATTTTCAAAGGCGCGTTTAAGTTGTAATCTTTCGGTTAAACTCAAATGCTTTGTAATGGTTTTAATTTTTAATTTACCTCTAAAATGCCACTCAAAATCCTGACCAATTATATTGTTTTTTATAACATCATTCATTTCATTTTTTAAATCATCCCACACATTCGGATGAATTTTTTTTAAAATGGTTTTAGCGTTACTAATATCGGTGTGCACTTTTTTATTTACTTCCTTAATTTCCTTAATCTTATTATAGATAGGAAACACACTCCCACGGCGTTTTTCTCTGCCACGTAAATATCCAACGGTGTTACAGGTTGATATGAAAAACTTTATGTTTTTTAAAATAACGCCATTATCAAAAACAATAGTAAACCTTTTGTCTTTGTTTTCTTCAATAAATTCGTTTGTAATTTCCATATTAATTTATTTTTAATCGTTACACAAAATAATTTTACTTACAATCCAATCCATAATTTTACTTGTATAATAGGAAGTAGTAAGATCATTTAAATAGTTCTGAACTTTCCAATACGCATCATAATCGGAGCTCAAACAAGTACCTGATGAAACTTGTTTTTTACTGAAATAATCCAGTGCCTCAATTTGAACTAGTTTACCTTTGATAGTAACTTTAATAATACCACCAACAGCATATTCCCCAATTTTAAATTGTTTTGTTGCCATATCAATAAATGTTTAATTGTTTAACTTCCGTACAAAGATAATACAATTATTTGATATAACCAAATTTTTTATGATATTATTTTATACTTCAACACCAACATCAAACAACGCAATAATCAATTCTTTTTTTATTACACTTGAAGAATAGTAGTATTGAGTAAGTAATAAATGTATTCTATAATTTAATTTATCATCTTTGTCGGGGACAATATAAGACGTGGGTGCGTAGTTATCTTTATCCGAATATATTTCTTTACGTTCTTTTTCGTTATAAGCACGCTGAAGTTTTTTTATTCCATTACACGATAAACATGTTGCCTCATTTTCCCCAAATGTGTCTTTAAGATATTTTATTGCAGTATTATATGCATCCATATTAATAAATGTTATGATACAAAGATAATACATTTATTTGATATTACCTAATTTTTTATGATATTTTTCTAATTAATTTTCCTGAAGGCATCCCGGATCCGTGTTACAAATATTGTTTAGCTTGTCATACGAAGCCAAACAAATTGTTCCCTGTTTCGGATATGACAGCATTCGAGCATAAAAAACCCTCACTAAAATAGCAAGGGTTAATTAAACACGGTCAGTACTTTTTCAACTGCTATGGACTGTGTGGATACAGCTTTCCATGTTATTCTTCATCTTCATATCCGTTTTCTTTCATTTCAATATAACATTTACTTTCCTCCCAGGGGATTTCAACATCTGAAATTGACACATTTCCTTCTTCATCTCTATATGTTCCAGATGTTCCAGCAAACCCCATACCAGGTTCTTCATAATACATTTCAAAATCCAAGTCAGGTGCAACATTTTCCTGTACATATTCCAGCCAATTAACTGGAGGAGACCAAGCACTTTCGAAATAAATCATTATAATACCTGTTTCATCATTTTCAACATATTGAACATCGTCAAAATCCGCATCCCATTTAGTACCCCAATAAGTAATACACCAATCATACCAACCAACAACGCCATATAAACGTTTTTGTTCTTCAGCAATTTCAGGAAATTGTTCTGGATGATTAGTGGTGTCTGTCTTAAAGATTTCTGGCATCGGATAAAATTTTCCAATAGATAACTTTTTATCATTTGACAAATTGGAAATAATCTCTTCAATTTCTACAGTACGTTCTGGTAAATTATTGGTTTTCAAACCTAATTTCAAAAACTCACGAGTTTTTTCTTTGTTACCAGTAATTGTTAATTCGTTATGGCACCAGTTTGGCATAATTTTTAAATTGTTATTTTTTTTCTAAATTAATTCAACATAAGTTAATTGGTCAGATGCGTACGACCTACAATCACAATTTAGACCTTTATAATAATAAGCCCCTTTTGGTATGATGCACTTTACTTTAACTAAAAATTCGCTTAAATCATTTGAATTTTTGACACTGTGTATTCCCAAAAAAACAAATTCTCGATCTTTTACCAATTGGGATGTATAAGTTTCACCAATTTTAACTTCAAAATTCATATAAGGAGTTATATAAACCTTTTTAACGTTTGAATTTATAATTACTTCTTTTTCTGTTAATTCCTTATATACGATTATATCTTTCTTTGCTTTATGCCGTATAGCAAATCTGGTCTTTAAATGTAAGCACATAATGTTTAAGTTTAAATTGTTATAATACAAAGATAATACAATTAATTGATATAACCAAATTTTTTATTATAAATTTTAAATTTATATTCTGAAATTTTTCCTGTTTCCGGATCGTCAATATTGTTTAGCTTGTCATACGAAGCCAAACAAATTGTTCCCCGTTCCGAATCTAAGGACCACATCCACGAGCATAAAAAAAAGGATGTATCACGACACCCTCTTCTTTTCAAAAATGAAAAACGTTAAACAAAAATAAAAGATTTTTCGGCTTGTTCTATTACGTCCAAACCAAGGTTATGCGGAATTGAACTACGTTCCAAGTATGATTTAGGAATTATCTGGTCGATACTTTGTTTATTGTGATCCCATCGTAAGGCAAAACTATCTGTATGATGACAAGTATTTTTGCCGTCTTTTCGTTTTATACTACACCATTTAAGATTTAACTTAATGTTACTGAATATGTTGGTTTCTTTGCGATACGGTGAACCATATTTACAATAAGTTGTTACGTTTTCAATAATTCCAGAGTATTTTTCTCGGAGATAAAATTTCATAAAACCACTTGCGGGATTTTCAATACACCATACCAAGTGTTTATTAATCCTTTCGTAATGTTTAATAATTTGAACCGTTTTATCCACAAGTTTGGCGTGGAGTTCTCTTTTTGAATTAATTCGTTCAGGATACTTTAATCGTTTATCAACATCAAAGTTTACGCGAGGCGTGATAGAATAAACTTTTCCGTCTATTTTAAAAGTTTCCCAATACATATTTCCACCGCCTTTCATTGCGGTTTTAATACTGAAAGTTTCACAAGGAGGTGAAGCCCAAATCATATCAGGAACCCAACCATTTAATAGTTGAGGCTTAAAATCTAAAATATCAATAGGATAATCAATATGGGGAAGGGGTAAAATATCCAACGACCTAACATCGTGCCCAAGCTCTTTAGCCGCTTTACTGATACATCCTGAACCGTCAAATAATACTAATACTCTCATTCTATTTGTTTTAAAATTTATAACTTAACACAAAGATAATACAATCATTTGATATATCCAAATTTTTTATGATTTTTTTTCCTGAAGACCTCCCGTATCCGTGTCACAAATATTGTTTAGCTTGTAATACGAAGCCAAACAAAATGTTACCCCGGACAAGAAGACTGGACATCCATAGCAAAAAAATCCCCCTTACTGTTATAGTAAGGGGGATTATACCCAGTTAATTTATGTCAATTATTATAGGGCGTAAAGTTCAACCTTTTCCCATATAAACCATCTTTTAATTCTCAGATCGTTTGGAAGTTTAAAGGCTTGTAGTTCTCTTTCATCATAAACGAAAGCCGCAGCACCAAACCAACCGTTTTCAACTACACAAACTAAATTGTCTTGAAACTTGGTCGGACATTCTATTTCCTCAGCCCCGTCTAAAATTAATGCTTTACATTTGTCATGAAAGCTGGCACCAATACCACCATTAGTGGTTTCATTTACATATTTTCCCATAATTTTACGTTTTAAATGTTTAATATAAAATTTTAACATAACCACCAATCCTAACATAAAAATCTAAATAATCGTTTTTTATTCTTATTGATTTATCCGTCTCATTACAAAAACAACGATATTTAATTCCATTAATTATTTTTGTTTTAACGGTAAAGCAACCCGCAGTGTTTAGATATTCAATAAGATTATCACTAAACTCCCCATTGGTTGAAAATAAAAATAAACCATTATTATCCCTAATTTCTAGCCTCATAACATTAATTTTTAAGATGTTTGATTTCATTACAAAGATAATACTTTTATTTGATATAACCAAATTTTTTATTATAAATTTTCAAATTATTTTACAGAGGCATGTCTTCTTCATGTATTATGGAATTTGTTTAGCTTATCATGTGAAGCCAAACAAATTGTTCCCTGTCCGGTATCTAAGGACCACATCCGCGCGCATAAAAAAAGGACGTCTCGCGACACCCTCTTTTTATGAATAGCATAGAATAAAATTTAAACCACGTCAATATCAATAAACCACTCAACCGAAATACCCAAATTATTTAAATAATTATTTAATACAACTAATTTAGTTTCATAATCAATTTTATTCCCTAGTATATAATCATAATCATCACCTAATAATTCATGAGATAGATTATCAAAATGAGCTTCTGCCACAACATCATCAGTTGTTGCAAATGGTGTGTTAACAACTCCTTTTTTAATTACAAAAATAATGTTTATTGCTTTCATATAAATTTTTTTATTAGTCTTCGTCCTTGTCTTCTTTAAATGCCTTTACTACTACATAAACAAATAAGGCTCCTATAATTACTAATAAAGCAATCGACAATGGTGTAATTTCATCGTACACACCAAAGATAAACGTGAGGATAATAAACGCATTCATAATAATTATTTTTAAGTGATTAACAATATCCAATTAATAAAAAAGTCAAATAAAATTAATAAAACAACTGCAACATATTTTAATTCGCCAGTATGTTTTATAAGTTTTTTGTCATAATAATTATCTTCATCCATTTTGAGTATTATTAATTGTTTAACTTGATACAAAGATAATAC
>Ga0209099_1001429_pt1 | contig 23912 bp, 18 predicted proteins | sample AD_JPNHW2_MetaG_FD_184430 | JGI IMG/M metagenome (GOLD analysis project Ga0209099, IMG submission 184430) | Active sludge microbial communities of municipal wastewater-treating anaerobic digesters from Japan - AD_JPNHW2_MetaG (SPAdes) (version 2) | ecosystem: Engineered > Bioreactor > Anaerobic... | reverse complement strand
AGACCGTCTTCCTGCCTGCGAGCCTCCTTTTCAATAATTGCCGCAACTTCAGGATCAACATTCGGAATGTACTTTAAATTCAACATATTTTTCCCTCCAATCGGATGATTAACAAAAAACCAGGCGGAGTCTAATACAATTGATTTTATTTTGCAAATTACAAGGCGATTTCAGGTAAAAACAGACCTCTCCATAAGGAAATCCATCACATTTTTCCTGACAATTCCATTTCTGTTGCTGCCCCAGATAGTATCCATTGAAAGAACCATTTTAGGATAATTGTCCTGAATTTTTTCAAGCGGTTTGAATTCTCTTTCCTCTGTTTCTTTTGATAAAAGAAGGTATGCAACCTGAATATAAATTATTTCACCGTTTTTTTCAGCTATAAAATCAACTTCAAGATCCTCAAATTTGCCTGTGGAAACAGCATAACCTCTTCGTAAAAGCTCTAAATACACAACATTTTCAAGAAGTCCCGCTATATCATTTTTTTTATAACCCAGAACACTATGTCGAATTCCTGAATCACCGGCATAATATTTTTCATTAAGTTCAAGATGCCTCTTTCCTTTCAAATCGAACCTGCCCGATCTCGAAACAAGATGTGCATCCTGAAGATAACCGATATAGTTCTGCACAGTCTCAACTCCGGTTTTTATCTGCTGAGATTTAAAATAATCTGCAATTTTCTTTGCACTTGTGATACTTCCGCAGTTGTCAAAAACAAAAGCAGCGATCTTTTCAAGAAGAAAAACATCACGGACACTATATCTTCTGACAACATCTTTAAGGAGAATCGTACTGTAGATAGAACTTATATATTGAAAAACGACCTCATCTTTAAGATCAAAATAATGAATTCCAGGCAGTCCGCCAAATTTCAAAAACAGCTCAAACTCCTTTTCGATATTTAAATCCTTTTCTTTTTTTCTGAATTGCAAAAATTCACTGAAACTCAACGGAAACATTGCGATTTCAACATATCTGCCAGTAAGAAGTGTCGCAAACTCCGAAGAAAAAAGGCGGGAGTTTGAGCCAGTGAGGTAAATGTCAGCAGCATTTTCAGCAAGAATTGAATTTACCGCCTTTTCCCAACCCGGAATTTCTTGAATTTCATCAATAAAAAGATAATTGATCCCGGTTGATGAGAGATTTTTTTTTACATGATCGTAAAGAACTTTATGATTGGTTATAAATTCAAATTCCATAAGTTCCATGCTGACATAGACAATGTTCTTCTTTTCTACGCCATCTTTTATCAGCCGCTCCATCAACATTTTCATAAAAGTGCTTTTTCCGCATCTTCTAAGACCAGACATCACCTTTATCACAGGCTTATTTATAAACGGCGAAATCTTGTCAAAATATTGCTTTCTTTCAATCATCATGCTCCTCCAGAAGTTTCAGCTATACACGAATCTTTTTCAATTATAACCAAAAGTTTCATTCATACAAGAATCTTTTCACGATTTTGCCAAAAGTTTCAGTCATAAACGAATCTTTTTATATAATATGCTGACCCTCTTGGCTTTAATGTTTCTTTTTTCTAATTATATAATTCGAATGTGAATCTGAAAGCTGAAACGCCTTTGATCGTATAATCTTTTTCGGTAAAAGATCCCTGTTTTAGAATTTGTGCCACTCCGTTTCCTGTTATGTTTACACAGCCGACAACATCATCTGCGGACAGATCAATATCAACCGCACAAAATTGTAAACTGTCTCCAATATTAATAGTCGTTGTTTTACTTGCATTCGACCAGGATGCAGAGTAACTGTCGGACACTTCAGTAGTTTGAAATAACAAATCTTCATTCTTTCCAATCTGAGCGACTATATCTGGTGCTCCACCCAATGCATCCCATGAGCTTCCGTCTGGCATTAAAGGGTTAAAAGTCATTGACTTGGCGGATATCGTCCAGCTTAGTCCCAGAGGCGATACGCATTTATTTTTTCTACATACATCATTCGCCGTGCAGTCTGAGTTCTTTGTACATGAGGACACTTCTCCACTACCACAGATAAGATCAATACTTTTTTCGGCACCTTCTACGCAGGAAAAACAACACCCTTCACATCCCATGTTTCCATTTATCCCGACACCCCAGTAAGTTCCTGCGTTTTCTTCAGGGACTCCGCCGTAGCAGATAATCTTGTCTTTTTCGCATGCAAGATCGACATTACTAGCCTGGTTTAACCCTTTAGTTACATACACATGTGTTGGATCTTCCGGCCAGAATCTATCAAAATATGAATCTCCTGAAGACGCAAACTGAAAAAGTCTAAATTGTACATCCTCTCCGTCATCGCATTTATCCACAGCACTGAAAGTAACATTTTGAAATTTCTGGCAGCTGGCTGTATTATATCCGTCACAGGAATCATTACATTGCGCCACACGAAATCATGATAAATATTACAAAGAAAATAATAATAACAAATTGGATTTTTGTCATCTTGCCTCCGGCTTGTTAGAGTAAATTCAGCAGATTATATCAAACAATAATAATAAATGAATTTTATTGAACCTTGTTTCGCCACACATAATAACCATAGGGGACATGTCAGCATAATTATACAAATTTGTTTTTTTTTGTGTTTTTTGATTCAACTGCTGTTTTCGCTGTGTTTAAAAATCTTTTCATTTCATAAATTCTGTTCAAATTCGTGATGAGTATATTCAGAAATTTATCAGTTTGGAAGATTTACTCCATAAATTTGTCAAAATTTGTGGAGTGTTACTCCATAAATTAATGGAAATTTGTGGAATTGGCGATCATTTCATCTGCAAGTATATTCCGGCAATAATGAGAACAGACAATATTGAAAAAACAGCGGGAAAAAATTTTCCGGCAACGAAGCTGTTTGAGCTTTTCCCAAAAATCGGGAATAGTGAGACCGCAAGAATCACAAACGGGAATGCCATAAGGAATTTATCAGCGGATTCGGGTGTTTTGCCATAAAAGAATTCAAATATGTACTTCGATGAAAGTATTGAAAGACATATTCCGGTTACAAAAAGCACGATATACTTGAATTTTGTTTTTGAAAAAGCTTTTTTGATCTCAGGATATGAATAAATTACAAAAAAAGTAACTGCCAGAGAAAAATATATCAGCGCTAAAAGCTGGTGGTTTCTTAAAACTGTATGAATTTTAAAATATGCTTTTGTTCTCGGGTAGACACCAAAAAGATGAAGCCCGGCAAATATCGCCGCTCCGTAAAAGCCGAATAGAACATTAAGCACCGTTCTTTTCACACTCTTTGAAATAAACCACGATCCGGCGATAAAAATTATAAGAAGGATCACCATTTCAGGAAAGAATTCGCTGTTTTTCTCGTGAAATTTAAATAGTGTGGAAACATTAAAAAGGACATCACCGATATCGCCTTTTAAATATGCAAGCTGTAATTTCTCGTTCTTTAAATATGCGGAAATTATGGGGATGAAAATTACTGGACTTGCAACCGCGAGATATTTTGCTGATTCCCTTTTCATTCCAAGGATATATCTGCAACAAATACTGAAATAGAAAAACACGAAAAGATACCAGCAGAAATGATGAATTGTCACAAAATAGCTGAAAAAATAGTTCTGTGCAAAATATGCGGTTTCAAGAATAATTCTTGACAGAATGACTACAAATAAAAAAGAATAAAGAAAGATCGTTTTAGTTTTTTCGCTCATTTTGACCTTTATACCACTCATACACCTTTGTAATTCCATCTTTCAAACTCACTTCAGGAGTCCATCCGAGAGCAGTTATCTTTGAAATATCAAGCAATTTTCTCGGAGTCCCGTCAGGCATGGCGGAATTCCACCTTATTTCACCTTCGAAACCGGTTATTTCTTTAATTAATTCAGCAAGTCCTTTTATTGTGATATCAGTACCTGTTCCTATATTTATGTGCGTTTTAATGCCTGAAACTTCGTTCATCAGCTTAATTACAGCTTTTGCAAGATCTCCGCTGTACATAAATTCTCTTTTAGGCGTTCCTGTTCCCCAGAGGTCAACGAATTTTTTTCCTTCAGTTTTTGCATCATGGAACTTTTTTATCATCGCTGGCAGAACATGACCTGTTTCAAGATCGAAATTATCGTTTTCGCCATAAAGATTTGTGGGCATAACACTAATAAAATCAGTGCCGTATTCAAGATTATATGCTTCAACCATCTTCAGACCGGCTATTTTTGCAATTGCATAAGGTTCATTAGTATATTCGAGTTCTGAAGTGAGAAGATACTCCTCTTTTATCGGCTGAGGAGCAAACTTGGGATAAATACAGCTTGAACCGAGAAAAAGAAGTCTCTGTACGCCGGTATTATAGGCATTGTGAATAACATTTGTCTGGATCATCAGATTGTCATATATCATCTGTGCACGGAATTTGTTGTTTGCATTTATTCCGCCGACTTTTGCCGCCGCAAGGAAAACGAATTCAGGCCTGTTTTCATTAAAAAAATACTCCACCTGAGTCTGATCTCTCAGATCAAGTTCGCTGGAAGATCTCATTATAAGATTTCCGTAACCGTTCTTTTTGAGTTCATTTACTATTGCGTTTCCTACAAGACCATTATGACCTGCAACAAATATCAGCGAATTCTTTTCCATCTCTACACCGGTAAAGAAAAATAATGGGAATGTTAGCACAATGAAAAATTAAGGCAAGTTGAGATAATTAATCGTTCGGACCGCTTACATCTTTACCAGGAACAATGATATAGACTTCTCTGAAATCTACGAGAGATCCTTCGCCGAATACATTTATTTTGGCACGGAAAGCAGTGTTTTCAGTTGTTGTCGGCTCATAGAAATCATTGTAAAAATCAATATCAAATGTAACCGTGGTTCCCGGTTTTACATTCTGGAATGCATCAGTTGTGCATTCCGTAGGACATGTGACCACTGTTGTATCGCTAAGCACTCTTTTTACAGGTGTTACAGCTTTTATAAACTGGGTTACATCTACAGATTGAGGATTAGAAATTGACTCACGACCGGTATTGACATCCATCGGAACATTCGATGCCAGATGTTGAACACCTGCAGCTATATTATCTGACAAACCTGTACCATTTGAATTTATAAGATAGTAAAAAGGTGTCCCTGTACCATCCACAGATCCTGTGTTTGTTGAAACAGTCTTCAAATGATCTTTCGGGGTAGAGCCGTAAGATCCTGAATTCCATGAATCGACACCTATAAATTTCGCATTGATACCATTCATGGCTGTATATGTCTGTGCATAATTAACAAGATTGTATGAATTCTCGAACGCTTCATCGGTCATCATGATAAATATCGGCAAAGCTCCGTTTCTGAAACATGCACCACCGACACTTCCTTCTTTGCCAGAACAGTTAATTGCAGCAACATTTCCATGAGCTTCTCCGGTAGCTGCATAATAAAGTGCGTTTAAATGAGGCTCATACCCTCCTGCTCTCCAGTTTACATTGCCCACAGATGTCTTGATCGTCGTTTCATTTGTCGTGATGAACTGCTGTATCCTTGTTCCTTTATCAGGGTAATCTTCAAAGTCCTCAAAAGTCGCTATACCGAAGCCGACATCAGGAATCTTGGTTTTTATTGAACCGATAAGTGTATTGTTTATGCCGGACTTCAAATTTGCTATCTCACCTTCCATTGATTTGCTCAAATCAATAAGAAAAAGTATGTCGGCTTTTGTGATATCCGTTGCAAAATCAAGAGGTCTGATCTCATGGGCGGGATCATTGTACGGAAGAATTACATAATATTTTCCTTCCCACCACTCAGGATCTGCAACTGTCGGATTACTTCCTGCGGCAAATTCAGTATTGTCATCAACTCCGTCACCATCCGTATCGGTCTTTTTAGGATCTGTTCCGATCTGAGATTCTTTGAAATCTGTCAAGCCATCATTGTCACTGTCTGTGTCAAGGTAATCGGGAGCACCGTCATCATCTGTATCAACCGGAGGCACAGCCGTTCCATTCTCAACTGAATCAAGTATCCCGTCTCCATCACTGTCATCATCACGGAAATTAGAAATTCCATCCTTGTCGGTATCTTTCGAACCTTCATACAGATCTGATATGCCGTCTCCGTCACTGTCCGTATCAATATAATCTGCAATAGTGTCACCATCAGAATCAACACAAGGCTGTTCCGGACACTCTTCTGAATCAAGTATGCCGTCTTCATCACTGTCATAATCCCTGTAGTCTGCTGAGCCGTCTTCATCACTGTCTTTACAGGGAAGCTCTGAACACTCAACTGAATCGGGAATGCCGTCTCCGTCACTTTCACTGTCCTTATAATCAGCTTCTCCGTCTTCGTCGGTGTCAACTGCTATGCCGTTCGGAACTTCCACACAATTGGGAATGCCGTCACTGTCTTCATCTGCCATGCACCAGCCTTCAATATCTTCAAACTGTTCAGGGATCTCATATGTCTTTCCGGCACAGTCACAGGTCTCTCCACCGGAATCGCCTGAATCACCGGTATTTCCTGTATCTCCATCATCAGGAATAGTGTCACCGGTATTTCCCGTATTGCCGTTATCGGGAATTGAATCTCCCGTGTCTCCCGAATTACCGGTATTGCCTGAATCACCGGTATTTCCTGTATTTCCTGTGTCACCAGCATCCTTGTTGTCACATGAAAATGCAAAAAACATCAGTGCAAGTGTGATCAGGATCAGAAAAAAATTAGTTCTCATGGAGATCTCCAGTTATCTTAAATATAAAAAGTTAGTGTTCAGGTCCTGTATAATCCTTTCCCGGAACAACAATAAATACATCTCTGCTGTCAAGAAATGATCCGTCACCGAGAACATTTATGTTAGCAATGAAAATCTTTGTTTCATAGGTTTCGTTTTTATATATTTTATTTTCAAAAGTGACCTCAAATGTAACCGCCTGTCCCGGCTTTACATCAGGAAAGCTGTCCGGAGTGATACTTTTTATGAATTTGGTTGTATCGGGAACCCCGTAAGTATTGTCAATGTGTTTGGGCTTTGTCGTGATATCCATCTGAATGTTATTTGTCAGTTCAACTACAGCAGTAACTATCTGGCTCGAAAAGCCTGTTCCGTCGGCATTGATGGTATAATTAAACCTGTTTCCCGAACCATCCTTCGAACCTGTTCCGTCTGAAATTGTATTGAAATTGCTCATTGATGCTCCGGAATCGATTCCGATAAATTTTGCGTTTATCGTGTTCATTGCGCTAATAGCTATATCAATTGTTTTTCTAGTTCCTGATGTCCAGCTTCCGGCATCGCCTTCGCTGAAGGATTCATCGCTTGCCATTATCATGATCGGAAGCGCCTCATTTCTGAAACATGCTCCGCCGATGTTTCCTTCTTTTCCTGAACAGTTCGCCGCAGGAATGGAGATTGATCCTGATTCACAGTTGCCCCATGTATCTGTAGAAACGCAGTCCATTGTTTCATTTGTTCCTGCACCTGTTGAAGCCTGATATAATGCCTCATTGTGATATTCTATTGATCCATTGGATGATGAAATTCCATCCACTGCAGTTTTTACAGTATCCGGATTTGTGGTTATATAACTTGCCATTGAATATACCTGATCTTCAATTGTTCCGAATTTCACAAGACCAAACGCCGAGTCAGGAATTTCAGCCTTGACACCATCAATAATTGTCGTCTTTATTCCGCTCTTCAAGTTTGCATGTTCTCCTGACATTGAACCGGAAAGATCGACCATGATAAGAACATCCACCTTTTTGATATCTGTACTGAAATCAAGACTTTTTACAACAGGATCGCTTTCATAAGGAAGAATAATGTAGTATGCATCTTCCGGAATATTACTCTGAGGATCTTTCGGGTCGCTTCCAAAAACGAACTCGGTGAAATCATCTGTTCCGTCGCCGTCAGTATCCTTGATCTTGGAATCGCTTCCGAATTCAACCTCCTGATGATCGCTCAGTCCGTCATTATCACTGTCGCTGTCGAAAAAATCAGGTTTGCCGTCGTTATCACTGTCAAGTGGAGGGATATTTTCTTCATTTTCATCGTAATCAAGAATGCCGTCACCATCGCTGTCAGAATCAAGAAAATTCGGAATACCGTCTTTATCTTCATCACCGACACCTTCATAAAGATCAGGAATGCCATCATCATCACTGTCTGTGTCGATATAATCAGCCATACCGTCACCATCAGTATCAACACACGGCATTTCCGGACACTCGATATTATCAAACAATCCGTCATCATCGCTGTCGGAATCACGGTAATTGGGTATTCCGTCACCGTCAAAATCATTCAACCCTTCTTCCGAGTCGGGAATACCGTCTCCATCGCTGTCTTGATCTTTATAATCAGGAATGCCGTCATTATCGGTGTCAACTGCCACGCCGTTAGGTGTTTCGGTCGAATCCGGAATACCGTCACCGTCAGAATCATCGTCTTTGTAATCCGGAATACCGTCACCGTCTGTATCTTCCTTGCCTTCTATTCCGTTGGGAATACCGTCCCCGTCTTCATCAAGATCGTTCCACAGATCATTCGGATCAATATCGCCTGTGTCAGAATTGTCATCTGCATCAGAAATACCTGTGTCCAGATCTGTATTTGAACTGTCAGGAAGCACCATTTCGCTGTCGCTGTCAGAAAAGTTCTGAGAATCTGTCTGTTGAATTTTAGCATCATCCGAACCGCATGCAGATAAAAAAACAATAAATACAGCAGCAACAATCAATACATACACCTTCACTCTCATGACCTTCCCTCACTTAAAAACTCTAACAAAACTATAGTTGCCTCGCCAGCATTATTATATTTAATCATAAAATAATGGCAATCAAAAAAAAGTGCGAAAATGATTGTCAATTTCATCAGGGTAAGTAAAATTACTCAGATTCGTGTGTTAATATTGGAGAAAAAAATGCAAAAAGGTGTGTCGTTTTCAGCGCTTATCATTGTTTTTATAGTGATTTTAACTGCTTGTGAAGAATCAAAAAGCAGGCGGGGCACCATACAAGATGACGACAAGATTGCGGAAAATGATGTGGATATTGATCAAAATGATGGCGTTGATAAAGATGCAGACAATATCGTCACTCCTGAAATTGACTCTCAGGACTCAGACACAGAAATTTCTGATGATGTCATACCTGATAACACCATACTTGATGACAACGAAACTCCTGAAATTGACAATGAGGTCGAGGATGCAGACAACTATGTCCCTGTTGATCTCTGCCAGATAAACACTGATTGTGCCTGGCAGTATGTGTGCGATACTTTTGCCGATCCCAATAACTGCATTAAATTTGGAACTTGTGATAATGACTACGATTGTACAAACATGCAGACTTGTGTTGTCAAAGAACACTGGAAAGAATGCGCCACGAACACATCTCCGAAATTCTGCACAACAGATGAAGACTGCGGTGTAGGTGAATTCTGCCAGACCGATGCCATTTTGAAGATCTGCCGATCGAAAAATATCTGTTCCGATGACAGCCAGTGTCCAGAAAAATATGAATGTATTCTGCAGGATGAATATTACCAGTGTGTTGACACAAGCCCCTGTGAACTGGATACTGACTGTAAATTCGGTTATAAGTGCGAAATCAAAACTCCTGAAAATGAGTGTGTCTATGCAAGCGAGTGTGTAAGTGATGAAGACTGCAACGCCCTTTCTGCCTGCATAGTAGAAGGAAACTGGACTGTCTGCAAACTTGCCGGCGGCGGTTTCTGTACGAATGATGCCGCTTGCGAACTTAGTGAATACTGTGATCTTCAGCTCGGACTTGCCGGAGTCTGTAAATCAAGAAATCAGTGCTATCAGGATGCAGATTGCAACGATTCAAGACTGAAATGTGAAAACAACGGTGTGTACAACGAATGCGTTCCGATAAATGCAAACTGGTGTCTTCTTGACGCAATGTGTGACGAAGGCTGGTACTGCCTTGACAATGAATGCAGACCTCCTTATTACAATGAATGCACCGAAATTGCAGGAGAATGGAAAGTCTGGTTCTCAGGTCTTTCGGCAGTTACATTCAATCAGGATGAAGTATACGAATTTGTTCCGACAGACGGATGTAACGGAAAAATATTAAAAGACGGATCTGACACATTCAACAGTTTTGCACAAACATCGGCTGCCAATTATGATCTTAATTTCTATCTCATTTACACATGCACCGCCAAGATCGTTCTCGGAAATCTGATGAACATTTCCTGTGCTGACGGTGATGCCCAGCTTGGAAGGTTTTAGATCTTAAACATAAATATAAGGAGTGATCTCATGTTTTTAAGGACCGTCCTTGTGATTTTATTATTTGCAGTATTTACCGCCTGCGGTGATGCAAAAAAAAGCACACATAGTGACAATGATACTAATGCCGATGATGATACTGCGGTAACTGACGATGATTCCATTCCTGCAACCTGCGGAAATGGTCAGCTTGATACAGGCGAGGTTTGTGACGGGGATATTTTGAACTGCACGGACATTGACAATCTCCTTTATCTGTCAGGCAAAGCGAAATGTAAAGAGGATTGCAGCGGTTACGATACAATAACATGTGAAGAAGTTGCACATGAATGCGGAAATGAAGTTGTTGAAGGTCCTGAGACCTGTGACGGCGGAGTTAAAAACTGTGTAGAGATCGACAGTACTTTGTTCAAAGGCGGCAAGGCGGCATGCATTGAAGACTGTTCTGGCTGGGACACACTTACCTGTGAAGAGATAGAAACCGTCTGCGGGAACAGCATAATCGAAGGTGCTGAAGTCTGCGATTCCGATTCGAAAAAATGTTATGATATCGACCCTGAATATTATCTCGGAACTGCTGACTGCAACACAACATGTGACGGCTGGAACCTTGCTGACTGCAAAAAAGGCAAAGCTGTCTGCGGAAATGACATTGTTGAAGGATCTGAACTGTGTGACGGATCTCTTGATCTCTGTGCTGACATTGATTCTGACAGTTTTTCAGGCGGAAAAGCATACTGCCTTGATGACTGCTCGGGATGGGATACAATAACATGCGAAGAAAAGGCCCCCGGCATCGACTGGACAAAAGGTGAATCAAACCAAGCTCAATTCAACCCGAGAGCAAGTCACTGCGCAGCATTTTTCAAGAATAAATTTTATGTTATCGGCGGTACTGCTTTTGATGGTGTAGAAGAAAAAACCGTGGCAGATGTATGGACTTCAACAGACGGCAAAACATGGTCTCTTGTAACAGAAACAGCCGCAATCGGTGCCAGAAACAGGCATAGATGCGTAGTTCACGACAACAAACTGTGGGTTATCGGAGGAAGGGACGGCAACGGAACAGAACTTACCGATGTATGGTTCACAAGCAACGGTACAGACTGGGAAACTGATGTTGTACCTGAAGGAGGTCTGCTTGCCGGATCTAATGCCGCTGTTATTTCAAACGGAACAAAACTTTTCGTTTTCGGCACTGCACCATATTTTGGAACACCTTCTGCCTATTCAAGGGATTCAACAGGCTGGACGGTACTGCCGACACCCTCTTATGGCGGTGATGGAAGTTTCGGATATGCATTTCTTAATGGAACCATGTATCTTGCAGGCGGCATAGATTCAGCCCAGACAGCAACAACGAACAGCATTTATTATACTGCCGATGGCGAAAAATGGGATGTTGCAACCGGTGCTTTCACAGCAAGGGCTTTTGCTCCAATGATCAATATCAATAACACTCTTTATCTTATCGGCGGAAACAATCTTACGACAAGATTAAATGATGTCTGGACAAGCACGGATGGATTGAACTTTGTTCAGGTAACTGGCGAAACAGGTTTTACAGCAAGAAGTTCTCATGCCGCTGCTGCCAGCGATTCGAAGCTCTGTATAATCGGCGGAACGATGGTCGATAATTCCTATTCATCTGATGTCTGGTGTGTACAACTTTAATGTACCCGGGGTTAAAATTGAAAATATTAAAAACCGCTCTGTTTTTTGCAATGCTATTCTGCTTTATCGTTATCACGGCTGTCGATCTTGAACCTCAGAATAAGACAAAAGGGTATGAAAACAATCCTCCGGTGAAGACCAAGGGTGTATACATAACTGTCTATTCCGCTACAAAAGGCAATATCAACCGGTTTTTCAACATGGCGGCAAACGGTCAGATCAACACTTTTGTTGTTGATGTGAAAAATGTCGAAGGAGAGCTTCTGTTCAAAAGTTCAGCTGCGGCAAAACACTTTCCTGAAGCCAATAAAAAGGTTATCTACCGGTCAACGCCCGCATTTATCGCTGAAGCAAAGGCAAAAGGTATTTATCTCATTGCAAGAATGACAGCGTTCAAGGATGATAAGTTTGCAAAGGCATTTCCTGAGCATGGAATACTTGTTCCTGAAACGGAAAATGTGCTTCTCAAAGATAGAGACGGGCTCAACTGGGTGTCACCACATGACCGTAAGTACTGGGAATATCTCGTTGATCTTTCAATTGAGACGGCAGAAATGGGATTCAATGAAATACAGTTCGACTATGTCAGGTTCCCCGATCTCAATGTAAAAATGAATGCAAATAACAAGCTTAGTGAAAGCCGCCCTACTGCCATCCAGAACTTTCTCAAATATGCTTACAAAAGGCTTTCGAAGCACAATGTCTATGTCAGCGCAGATATTTTCGGGCTTGTGCCGAGTGTTGAAGGCGACCTTGCTATCGGTCAGCAATGGGAGGCAATTTCAAATGTTGTCGATTATATCTGCCCGATGATGTACCCGAGCCACTATTCCGGCACATTTGCAGGACTTGCAATACCTGACACCGACCCTTACAAAACAATAAAACAGTCAGCCCGTGATGCAGTAAGGCGCAATAAAAAGATCAAAACACCCGCCATCGTCAGACCTTGGATACAGGATTTCACCGCAAAATGGGTCAAAGGACACATTGAATACGGCGCAAAAGAAGTCGAAGACCAGATCAAAGCCTTGAAAGAACAGGGCATCGATGAATATCTCATCTGGAATCCCCGCAACAGATACACAAAAATAACTATAGAGAAGTAGCCGCACGATCTAATGCGTAATGAATTATATTGCAGTGAAATTTAGAGATCGGAAAATTTGTCTTTCAGTTTTAATTTGTTACAATGCTTTGAATTTTTTAACTCATTACGGAGGAATTTATGAATAGGGTTTTAATTCTTACAGCGATTTTCTTTTTAGCGGTTGTGATGGTTTCATGCGGTGGGGATGATGATGTAGATAAACTTAAACCCTCGGATTGTACCGAAAAATTTTCTAATTATAACAAAGGTCTTTGCTGGTCAGATGTTTCAAGCAGTAATTTGAACTGGGATGAAGCAATAACTTATTGTGAAGATCTCGGCGGTCGGCTTCCCACAATCTCAGAACTTAGGACACTTATTCAGAACTGTTCTGGAACTGAAACAGGTGGTGAATGCGAAGTTACTGATGATTGTTTGTCTGCTGATTGCAGGACTGATCCATGTGACGGATGTGAACATGACGACTCCGGCAAATATTCAGTTTTTGGAGATATATATTACTTCTGGTCGTTATCAGAGCGGTCAGATTGTGCGGGCTACATATGGCTTGTGGATTTCTACAATGGCTATGTGAAAAACGATAGTTACGGTGTTGCCAACGGCAATGTCCGGTGTGTAAAGTAATTTTCTCATGCCGTACTCTACCTTCCAGACTTAAGTAACATTGAGGTCCATCATTTCCGAAAGGAACTCAACATTTTTCGCACAAAACCTCTTCTCTAATTTATATTTGACATTTCAACTCTTCGGTTTTATTATCTCAAAACTGGAGGCAACTTGAAAAAGCTCAGCGAAATGCTGACAGACAATCCATCCATTCAAAAGTGGCTTATCGACATTCCATATCTCCTTTTTGATACTGGTAAAAATGTTGCCGATTTCAGCGAAGCGGTGAGACTCAAGATTGCAGTTCACCTTTTCAGAAAGGCTCACGAGAAAAGCAGACAGAAAGCGATAGAAATGCTTGAACTCATTGCGTTATCTGGAATTCTTAAAAACCATGATTATTCCGGTGAGGTGATTTATTTATTTGAAACTTCAGACCTTGATAAGGAGGAATTTATGGATATAATCAGAACGGATTTAAGAATTGATAAAGAATCCGAGGTGAAAATGACATCGCTTGCAGATAGATTGAGAATGGCTGGAAGACAGGAAGGTAAACAGGAAGGAGCGTTCGCAAAAGCTATAGAAACTTGCAAAAATGCTTTAATGAATGGGATTTCTTCTGAAATGGTTGCAAAAATAACCGGACTTCCACTCGAAAAAGTTCTCGAAATTCAGAAATCACTTAACCGGAATTAACAAACAACAATCACCTTTATTTGGGCTTATTTTCATGAAAAACGGCGTAATCTTGAACGGATAAGTCCGCCTGATGAGTCGCTTATTGCATGTGTGACAAGAAATGCTTTTTCATCAATTCCAAGAACCGCTTCTCTGACTGTCGGCAGATCGAACCGGCTGACAACGCAGTAAAGTATTTCCTGTTCTTTTCCGCTGAGACCTGTTTTTCCAAGATACGATGTCAATCCTATCCCCATTTCTTTGATGAGAACACTTTTTATTTCAGGATTGCAGGGTGAAATAATTATAACTGCGGCATATTCTTCAATGCCGTGAAGAACAAGATCAATGCTTTTTGATGCTACAAGATAGGTAAGTGCCGAATACATTGCCCTTTCCAGACCTAGTGTCGCGGCAACAACCGAAAAAAGAATTATGTTGAATCCAAGTATAATGCTGCCGACGCTGACTGATGTTTTTCTGCTTATTATCAGCGCCATGAGCTCAGTACCGTCAAGAACACCTCCGCCACGCAGAACCAGTCCTATCCCAGTACCCAGGAAAAAACCGCCAAAGCAAGCGACAAGAAGCTTGTCGTCAGTAATTTCAGGCACTTTTATTAAATAAAGAACCACTGCCAGAGCGGCTATTGTAAAAACTCCTCTTAACACATGACTTTTCCCGAGATGCTTCCATCCGACAGCCAGAAAGGGAATATTTACAACTACCAGAAAAAACGAAAGTCTCAGACCCGTCATCTCAGCAAGAAACATCGATATACCGGTAACTCCGCCATCAAGAAAACCGTTTGGGAGAAGAAATGCGGCAAGCCCTATATCAGCGCAAATAACTCCGACGGTAAGAAAAAAAATGTCTATAAGAATGTCACTTTTAGCACGATATTTATTCATTTGTGTTCAAACCGCTCATTTTTATCTGCAAACATTTCGAGTTTATCTTAAAACAGTTTCAGGTAAAGAAAATTATAAAGATTTTTCCCCTCTAAACCTTTGACTTGATTTTCTATTATGGTATAGTCACCCGCTACTTTTTTCAGGGGGTATAATATGAAGGGATTGACCTTTCAGGAGATGATTTTCAGGCTTCAGAAATTCTGGACAGAAAGGGGTTGTGCCCTTGTTCAGCCTTGGGATCTTGAGATGGGTGCGGGAACTTTTCATCCTGCCACTTTTTTCTATTCGTTGAATCCGGCAAACATCAGTTCAGTCTATGTCCAGCCGTCAAGAAGACCTACAGATGGTCGATACGGCGAAAGCCCGAACAGGATGCAGAGGTTCTATCAGCTTCAGGTGCTTGTCAAACCGAGTCCTGAAAAGGCTCAGGAACTTTATCTTGAAAGTCTTGCCGTTATCGGAATACATGCAAAAGACCACGATATAAGATTTGTCGAAGATGACTGGGAAAGCCCTACTCTCGGTGCGTGGGGACTCGGCTGGGAAGTCTGGGTTGACGGAATGGAGATCAGCCAGTTCACATATTTCCAGCAGGTTGGAGGCATCGACCTCAATCCTGTTCCTGTGGAGCTGACATACGGACTCGAAAGGCTCTGCATGTATCTTCAGGATGTCGGCAATGTCTATGATCTGATGTGGAATGACACCGTGACTTACGGCGATGTTCACAAAATGGATGAAATCGAATTTTCGCAGTTCAATTTTAAAGAAGCTCCGGTTGCAGATTTTTTCTCGTTTTTTGATAAATATGAAGAGATAAGCAAAGGTCTGCTTGAAAAAGAACTCCCCCGTCCCGCTTATGAATTCTGCATAAAAGCAAGCCACGCTTTCAACATTCTTGATGCAAGAAGCGCAATATCAGTGACCGAAAGGCAGAGATACATCACAAGGATCAGAGATCTTTCCTGTGCCATTGCAAAAAAATATGTCGACAGCTTCAAAAAAGAAGGAGGCGAATAATGGCACACTTCATATTTGAAATAGGTTTTGAGGAATTTCCGGCAAGTTTTATAGTTCCGGCATGTGACCAGTTAAAGGAAAAATTCAATTCCGAATTTGAAAAAGCTCGTATATCTGGCGGAAATTGCAGGGTTTTCTCGACATGTTCAAGAATCGCAATAGCTTTTACCGATATGCCTGACAGTCAGCCAGACATGAAAGAAAAGATCACAGGCGCTCCGAAAAAGGTTGCGCTGGCCGCTGACGGAACACTTTCAAAAGCTGGTGAAGCATTCCTTGCAAAGAACGGAATAAAGGATTATTTTTTTGAAAATACTGAAAAAGGTGAAGTGATAGCAGGCTGGAAAGAAGAAAAAGGAAAAGAGCTGAAAGAGATAATCATTCCCGTCGCTAAAAATGCACTTAAAAACCTCAATTTCAAAAAAAGCATGCGCTGGGGATACAATTCTTTCACTTTTGCAAGACCGATCCGCTGGATTTTCATGTCAATTGACGGAAACTCAATCGTTGAAACATTTGAGAACATCCCTTTTTCAAAAACATCTTACGGTCACAGATTCCTTTCAAACGGACCACTGACCGTCACGGCTCTTGATTACTGTGAAGTTTTAAAAGCTCATTTTGTCATTGCTGACAGAGAAGAAAGAAAAGATCTCATCGTAAAATCTGTAAACGAAAAAAGCGCAAAACTTGAGCTCGTTGCAAATATCGACGAGAATCTGCTCGAAGAAATTACCGACATGGTCGAGTATCCTCATGTGATAATCGGCAACATTCCTGAAAAATATATGCATCTGCCTGTTGAACTCATCACAAAAGTCCTCAAGAAAGACCAGCGGTATTTCACTCTCTGCAAAAAAGGTGAAAAGCTGATTGTGCAGAAATTTGCCAGTATTCTCAATAACATTCCGTCAGACGATGCTCTGGTGATCAAAGGAAATGAAAAGGTTGTAAATGCAAGACTTGCAGATGCGGCATTTTATTTTACTGATGATCTGAACAAAGATTTCAACGAATTGAAAAACCGACTTACCGGGATGCTTTTCCAGAAAGATCTCGGAACTTACCACGATAAAGTTGTCAGGATCGGAAAAATTGCAAAATTCATCGGTGAAAAATATTTTAAGCTCGATGCTGCGGCACTTAAAAGGCTTCAGACCGCTTCAGAAATGGTGAAAAATGATCTTGTGACAGGTGTTGTATTCGAATTCCCCGATCTTCAGGGCATTATGGGAAAATATTATGCAGCACATGCAGGTTTTGAGGATGAAATATCAAAGTCGATGCATGAACATTACCTTCCCATCAATGCAGGAGACACTCTGCCATCTACAATCACAGGAACCATTCTCAGCATGGCAGATAAGACTGACACCATAGCCGGCGGATTCATGGCGGGAATGAAACCCTCAGGTTCAAAGGACAAGTTTGCAATAAGAAGAAATGCGATAGCGCTTCTGACTCTTGCAATAGAAAATGAAAAAGCGAATGTGAACATCCGTGAGATCATTGAATTTGCCTGCAAGCTTGTTGAGTCACATAACAGCTCGCTCAAATATGATTTGAACGATATCATGGAATTTATAACCGCCAGATACAATGCCGTGCTTAATCTCGACACACCGGTCATTCAGGCTGTAACAGCAACAAGCGCCGATATTCCTGTTCTGGTAAGCAGAAAAGCCGGAACGATCAACAAACTTCTTGCCGATAAAGAAATTGCCGGACTTGCACAGCTTTACAAACGCGGTTGCAACATTTTGAAAAAGACTGAAGCTGTCAACGGAGAGCCGGATGAAATGCTTTTCGAGCAGGATGAAGAAAGAAATCTGTATGCCGGAACAAAAACTGTAAGAAGTGAAATTTCAAAATTATCCGACAATCTTGAAATTGCTTTGAGAATTATTACAATCAAGCCGGCGTTGGATTCTTTTTTCGATAAAGTGTTTGTTATGTCAGACAATGAAGCGGTTAAGATGAACAGAATGAAATTAATAGCTACCGTCACTACCCTTGTTACTGAAAACATTGGGGATATCAGTTATCTCAACATTTAGATAGGAGGAAAAAATGGTTAAAAAATTCGTTTATTACTTCGGACCTGAAGGATCGGAAGGAAATGCTTCAATGAAAAACATTCTTGGCGGAAAAGGTGCGAACCTCGCCGAAATGTGTTCACTCGGAATTCCTGTTCCTGCCGGATTTACAATTTCCGCTGATATGTGTGTTGTTTATTATGAAAACGACCGTAACTATCCTCCAGAACTTAAAAAGCAGGTTCTTGAAAATCTGAAAAGGGTTGAAGAAACCATGGGTAAGAAATTCGGCGACAAAAAGAATCCTCTTCTCCTTTCAGTCAGAAGCGGCGCAAGAGTTTCCATGCCGGGTATGATGGACACAGTTCTCAATCTTGGACTAAATGAACAGACACTCACGGGTCTTATAAAAACAAAAGATGACGAAAGATTCGCATGGGACAGCTACCGCCGTTTTATGCAGATGTTCGGAAATGTCGTTCTTGAAGTTAAAGGTGAAAATTTTGAGCATGCAATTGACGGCATCAAAAAGAAATACAGCCTTAAGAACGATCTCGAAATGACTGTCGATCATCTTAAAGAACTTGTTGCCGAATATAAAAAGATTGTTAAAAAAAATACCGGGAAAGATTTCCCGACAGATCCGATGGAACAGCTTTGGGCGGCAATTGAAGCGGTTTTTGGAAGCTGGATGAACCCGAGAGCATGCTATTACCGTAAAATGGAAGGTTTTTCAGATAAATGGGGAACAGCGGTAAATGTTCAGGCGATGGTTTTCGGAAATATGGGGAATGACTGCGGAACTGGCGTTGCATTTACAAGAAACCCGGCAACAGGTGAAAGACTTTTCTTCGGTGAATATCTTATCAATGCTCAGGGTGAAGATGTTGTTGCTGGTATCAGAACTCCTCAGCAGGTAACTCTTACCGGAAGCCGCAGATGGGCTGAAAGCAATGGTGTGAAAGAAAAGGACAGAAAGAACAACTTCCCGTCACTTGAAGAATATATGCCGGAAGTTTATGAACAGCTTGTCATGATTTACACAAAGCTTGAAAATCATTACAAAGATATGCAGGACATAGAGTTCACGATCGAAAACAAAAAACTGTGGATGCTTCAGACAAGAAACGGCAAAAGAACTGCTTTCGCAGCAGTAAAAATAGCCGTTGAAATGGTAAATGAAGGAATGATTACAAAAGATCAGGCACTTCTTCGTGTTAAACCTGAACAGATCGACCAGCTTCTTCATCCTCAGTTCATAAAAGCTGAAAAAGCAAAAGCAAAACTTCTTTCCAAAGGTCTTCCGGCAAGTCCTGGCGCCGCAACAGGTCAGGTTGTTTTCAATGCTGAAGCCGCAGTTGCAGCTAAAAAACTGAAAAAAGGAACGATACTTGTCAGAATTGAGACCAGCCCTGAAGATATCGGCGGAATGGATGCCGCAAACGGTATTCTTACAGCCCGTGGCGGAATGACATCACACGCCGCTGTTGTTGCAAGAGGAATGGGAAAATGCTGCGTTTCCGGATGCGGAGCAGTTGTAATTGATTATAAAGCAGAAAAATTCACAGTCGGAACAACAGTTGTAAAAGAAGGCGACTGGATATCTATCGACGGAAGCACCGGAGAAGTATATCTCGGCAAAATCGGAACTGAAGATGTAAAATTCGAAGGCGATTTCGAGAAACTTATGATATGGGCTGATGAAAGAAGAGTTCTTAAGATCAGAACAAATGCCGATACACCTAAAGATGCAAAAGTCGCCCGTAATTTCGGTGCTGAAGGTATCGGTCTCTGCCGCACAGAACACATGTTCTTTGAAGGTGACAGAATAAAAGCGATAAGAGAGATGATACTTGCCGATGATCTTGAGGGAAGACAGAAAGCCCTTAAAAAACTTATCAAGCATCAGAGAAACGACTTTTACGGAATTCTCAAGGAAATGCAGGGACTTCCTGTTACAATAAGACTTCTTGACCCGCCGCTTCATGAGTTCCTTCCTCACGAACCGAAACAGATAAAGGAAATGGCTGATGAAATGGGCATTTCAGAAAAAGCAGTACATGCTAAGGTCAACGAACTTCACGAGTTCAACCCGATGCTCGGACACAGAGGATGCCGTCTCGGTATCACATATCCTGAGATCTCAGAAATGCAGGCCCGTGCTATTTTCGAAGCAGCTTGTGATCTTGCAAAAGAAGGAATCAAAGTTCTTCCCGAGATCATGGTTCCTCTTGTAGGAAAGAAAGAAGAACTTGCTCACCAGAAAAAAATACTCATCGAAACTGCTGAAAAAGTTTTTGCAGAAAAGAAGATCAAAGTTGAATACATGCTCGGAACAATGATAGAAGTTCCAAGAGGCGCTCTCACCGCTGACGAGATCGCTGAAGAAGCTGAATTCTTTTCTTTCGGAACAAATGATCTTACCCAGATGACCTTCGGTTTCAGCCGTGACGATTCAGGAAAATTCATTAAAGCATATCAGGAAATGAAGATACTTTCTGCTGATCCTTTCCAGTCGATCGATCAGGACGGCGTAGGTCAGCTTGTTGAAATCGCATGCAAAAGAGGAAGAAAAACCAGGCCGATGATCAAACTCGGAGTATGTGGAGAACACGGCGGAGATCCGGCATCTATCGATTTTTTCCACAGAGTCGGACTTAATTATGTAAGCTGTTCACCATACAGAGTTCCCATTGCAAGACTTGCCGCTGCACAGGCTGCGATCAACAATGACCTTATCAGAGAAATGAAGAGAACAATTGAAGACGCATACGGCAACATCGAAAGCGCAGTAAAAGCAGTCTACAAAGAAATGGAAAAGAAGTTCAAAAAGAACTGAATCTGATGAATCTCTAATATTTAAGGCCCCGGAAACGGGGCTTTTTTTGTTCAACACAACGCCCTGTTTTTACACATAAAAAAACTGCGGACTTATCTTTGCAGAACTATTTATGTCATATGTTACGGGTACAATACCCGTTATTTGACAAATTGCGCTGTGGAAATATAATTCCATGCCGGTGTATTTTTAACTGCAGCAGTAGGTTGTTATGTCTGGAATCGGTCTTATATCAAACCCTTATTCAAGAAAAAACAGAAAGAATCCCTCACGCCTTCAAAAACTCATAGATATTGCCCCTGACAAAGATCTCGTCAAACTTCCCGTATCATACGAGGAAATGGATAATGCGATGATAGCTTTCAGGGACAGAAAAATTGATATCCTTGCGGTGAACGGCGGAGACGGAACTGTTCATGTCACACTTTGTGCACTTATTAAAGCATACGGGAAAAAACCGCTCCCCAAGCTTGCAATCCTTAAAGGCGGAACAATGAATCAGACCGCAACCAATCTCAGAATCAAAGGCAACAGCATTGAGATTTTCAAAAGAGTTATCAAGGCTTACAAGGAAAAAGAAACCGTTAAAACAAAAAAAGTTTCGCTTCTTAAAGCCAACGAAAAATACGGTTTTATTTTTGGCAACGGAGCAGTCTGCTCTTTCATGGATGTCTACCACAGAAGCGGTGACCCGTCACCTCTCATAGCCGGGAAAGCTGTTCTTTCAACAATAGGCTCCATTCTGATAAAAGGAAAAATATACAAAGAGATATTCACTCCTTTCATACAGGAAATAACTGTGGACGGATTCAGTTTTGGCAAAACACCTTATCTCGCAACACTTATAACTACAATCCCTGAGCTGGGGCTTGGATTTGAAGTAATGCACAGAGCTAAGCAGGACCATAATAAAGCACACATGATCGCTTTTCATGAAGGTGCAAAAATAATAACTCAGGTACCGCGTGCATGGTTCGGGCTTTCCCTGCCGCCGGATATAGCTGACGATACAACTGGAAAAAACTTTATAATTGATTGCGAGAAACCCTTCAAGTTTACCCTTGACGGTGATTTTTACACATCTTCCGGAAAACTGGTCGTAGAAACAGGTCCTGTAATGGACATCGTAATGGAGTAAAAAATGAAGTATTCAGGGTTTGGAAAAACTGATGTCGGAATGAAAAGAGAACTGAATGAAGATAATTTCACAGTTCTTCAGGAGGAAGGTGTTTTTGTTGTGGCAGACGGAATGGGCGGCCACAATGCCGGCGAAGTAGCTTCCGAAATAGCCATTAAAACCATTACTGAATTTTTCAAGGCATCATCGCTTGATGAAGATATGACATGGCCTTACAAACTTGATCCGGCACTTTCACTTGACGCAAATAAATTAATGGTGGGAATCAAATTTGCAAACCGCAAGATTTTCAGAAGTGCAGCTGCCAACACTTCATACGCCGGAATGGGAACCACTGTTGTTTCTATTCTCACGAGAGATGGAGAAAGTGATATTTATGTCGCTCATGTCGGTGACAGCAGATGTTACTGCTTTTTCAATGGAGAAATATCACAAGTTACAGAAGATCACTCTCTTTTGAACGAATATATCAAAGCAGGACAGATCACAAAAGAACAGGCTAAAAACTTTCCCCACAAAAATGTAATCATGAGAGCTCTCGGAATGAAGGATAATGTTCTTGTTGAAATCCAGAAAAGAGCTGTGAAACCGGGAGAGATATATGTTCTTTGTTCTGACGGATTATCAGATATGGTGTCTGATAAAAACATGGCTGAGATCTTTTCCAGAGGACTGACACTTGAAGAAACAGCCGGTATCCTTATTGATACTGCAAATGCCAACGGTGGAAAAGATAATATTACAGTAATACTTGTTAAAGTCGACAATATTTAATATTTTTAAGGAGTTGAAAATGAGAAAAAATCAAATCGCGGGTTTACTGTCCGCACTTCTGTTTGCTTTTTTTATGATCTCTTGCGGTGGTGAAGAATCCAAAACAGACAACGAGCAGGTTAATGATGAAGCCGTTACTGATGAAGCCGTTACCGATGAAGAAGTTACGGATGAAGAAGTTACGGATGAAGCAATTGATGAAGCAGCGGATGAAGATATCGTTGTGGTTCTTGAATATCCTGAAATCACAGCAACTTCAAATAAAAGAGGTGATATCGCACAGAACCTTGAATTCTATGATGAAACAGACAAAAAACACCAACTTGCAGAATGGTATAGAACAAATGACAAGAGCACCAAGCTCTTATGGCTCGTATTCAGCACTTATGACTGCAAATACTGCAATATTGAAAAAAAGGAAATCCCGAAACTCTACAAGCCTGATTATATCAAAAGAGGTCTCAGAGTTGTTCTTGTAATGAACGGTCTTCTTGCCGGACCTCAGATAAATCTTGAACCTGCAAAAGTCGCTAACCTGAAAAAATACAACCTGACAGCTTACGGAGAAACCGCTGATTATTCAGCGTACGGATATCTCAGAACTCAGACTCAGTTCAATAAATTTATAAATACCGGCTATCCTGTAAATGTTTTTATCGATACAAGAACAATGGAAATCCTTGATTATTTTGAAGGATGGGCCGAAGCAGGAGACACTACAGTTACTGAAAAATATGATAAGTTTATAGACTTTATGCTTGACAATATCTAAATGAAATCTTTTATTATTCTATTGACCATCATTCTGCTGTCAGCCGGTTGTGCGACAGCAGGTACCGGCGGTGAAAAATCTACAGAAAATCCAGAAAAGACCGGTAA
>Ga0209099_1001428_pt1 | contig 23916 bp, 15 predicted proteins | sample AD_JPNHW2_MetaG_FD_184430 | JGI IMG/M metagenome (GOLD analysis project Ga0209099, IMG submission 184430) | Active sludge microbial communities of municipal wastewater-treating anaerobic digesters from Japan - AD_JPNHW2_MetaG (SPAdes) (version 2) | ecosystem: Engineered > Bioreactor > Anaerobic... | reverse complement strand
TTTCAGGAGATGAAATCTTGTCAAAAATTATCGGCATTGACCTTGGAACCAGCAACTCGGCGGCTGCTGTTCTGATCGGCGGCCGACCTACCATAATTCCCAGTGCGGAAGGGACAAGCATCGGCGGAAAGGCATTTCCATCTTACGTGGCCTTTACAAAAGAGGGCCAGGTTCTGGTGGGCGAGCCAGCCAAGAGACAATCTGTTACCAATCCGGACGGCACGGTCACGGGAATCAAACGCAAGATGGGCACGGACTACAAAGTCAGGGTGCACGGCAAGGAATACAGCCCTGAGGACATATCCGCCCAGATCCTGCGCAAGATCAAGACGGACGCAGAGACCTATCTGGCCGATACCGTAGACAAAGCTGTGATCACCGTTCCTGCATACTTCAATGACAATCAGAGACAGGCGACGAAAGATGCCGGAACCATCGCCGGCCTTGAGGTTGTTCGCATAATCAATGAGCCCACAGCAGCAGCATTGGCCTTTGGTTTGGATAAGACAGGCAGTCAAAAGTTGTTGGTATTCGATCTTGGCGGCGGAACCCTAGATGTTACCATAATGGAAAAGATCGGTAGTGTCTTCCAGGTTCTCTCTACATCTGGTGATACCCAGCTCGGTGGCAGGGATATGGATGAGCGTCTGATGAGCTATGTCTTGGCGAAGTTCAAACAGGAGTCTGGCATCGACCTGAAGGGCGACTCCATGGCCATGCAGCGCCTGCGGGAAGCAGTTGAAGTAGCCAAGATCGAGCTTTCAAGCATGATGCAGACCAACCTCAATCTGCCCTATATCACTGCAGATGCCAGCGGTCCCAAGCACTTGAGCATGACGATTTCTCGAGCGAAGCTAGAAGAACTGATAAACGATGTGTTGGAGCGTTGCAGAAGCCCCATTTCTCAAGCTCTTTCAGACTCTAAGTTGGATAAATCAAAAATAGAAACGATTATCCTAGTGGGTGGGCCTACACGCATGCCTGTAGTGCAAGAGTTCGTGAAGAGCTTTATGGGCAAGGATATCGAGCGGGGCGTGGACCCCATGGAGTGCGTTGCCATGGGTGCTGCTATCCAGGCAGGGGTTCTCGGTGGCGAAGTAAAAGATTTAATTCTGGTAGATGTGATTCCTCTCAGCCTGGGAATTGAAACCCTTGGAAGTGTAATGACGCGATTAATCGAAAGGAATACCTCTATACCTACTAGCAAGAGCCAGATTTTCACCACGGCTGCGGACAACCAGACCAGTGTCGATGTGAATGTTCTGCAGGGAGAGAGACCCATGGCCAAGGATAATGTCTCATTGGGGAGATTCACCTTGATGGGCATCCCCCCAGCCCCTCGAGGCATTCCACAGATCGAGGTCACCTTCGATATAGACGCTAATGGCATAATCCATGTCTCTGCCAAGGATCTGGCCACTAAGAAGGAGCAGAGGATAACCATTACTGCGCCTCACAAACTGAGCAAGGAAGAGATTGATTCCAAGATCAAAGACGCAGAGCGTTTCGCTTCCGACGACCTGAAGAGAAAGGAAGAGATCGAGGTCAAGAATGCGGCTGAATCTCTGGTCTATGCCTCTGAGAAGATGCTCAAAGAAGCGGGCGATGTGGCCACAGTCGAGCAGAAGGATAAGATCGAAAAGGCCATTGCAGACCTGAAGAATGCTCAAACTGGCGGTGAGATCTCCGAGATCAAGACCAAGACAGAGAATCTGCAAACCGCAATTTACGAACTGTCGGCAGCCATGTACCAGAAGGCGGCACAGGCGCAGCAACAGCAAGCTCAACAGGAGCCCGAGAGTGAGCCGTCTAGCGAGAAGGGCCAAACCGTGGATGCGGATTACGAAGTAATGAACGATAAGAAGTAAATTTAGCACAAATGGAATACTGAAAACGGACGGAGATTTATTAAGTGGCAAGGGTAGGCGAGAGCAAGCAAGTGAGAAAGCGTTGCTCGAGCCTACTCTTGTAGTTGCCGATCAGAAATTAGCCAAATAAGGCAATGGCATTTGAGAAGGATCTAATTTAAAATACGGAATTTAAATCTATTTGGGCTTCTGGTGGCGTTGCTGCTATTATTTTTACATAAACTAACCTGTTACATGGCATAAATGGCTGAAAATTGAGATAGGCAAAACTGTTGGAGGATGAGAGATCAGCTAATTGGCATCTAATCGAATGATATGCTCTCAAGAGATTGAGAGGATTGCGTGCTCCTATTTAGGCTGCAGCAATCTATATGAAATTCGGACAAAAAAACGTTATATACTTGTTGTTATTATGTTAGTCTTCTGTTTCAGGAGCGGATGTCGTGGGAAAGATTATAGGGATCGATTTGGGCACCAGTAACTCGGCTGCAGCGGTTATAATCAACGGTCGACCCATCATAATTCCCAGCGCGGAAGGGACAAGCATCGGTGGAAAGGCCTTTCCATCTTATGTAGCATTTACAGATGACGGACAGGTCTTGGTTGGCGAGCCGGCTAAGAGACAGTCTGTCACCAATCCGGAAGGCACTATAACTGGCATCAAACGCAAAATGGGCACGGACTACAAAGTTAAGGTTTATGGAAATGTGTATAGTCCGGAGGAGATATCCGCTCACATCCTGCGCAAGGTCAAGTCGGATGCGGAGACGTATCTTGCCGACACAGTGGATAAAGCCGTGATAACCGTTCCTGCCTACTTTAACGACAATCAGAGACAGGCTACCAAAGATGCAGGTACTATTGCAGGCCTTGAGGTTGTGCGAATAGTAAATGAACCCACCGCAGCCGCTCTGGCCTTCGGCCTAGATAAGGTAGGCGAGCATAAGATAATGGTATTCGATCTTGGCGGTGGCACACTGGATGTCACCATTATGGAGATAGGCGAAGGAGTCTTCGAGGTCAAGTCCACCTCTGGTGATACTCAACTGGGCGGCAGGGATATGGATGAAAGGCTGACCAACTTTGTCCTAGAGAAGTTTAAGCAGGAGTCGGGCATAGACCTGGGGGGCGACTCCATGGCCATGCAACGCTTGAGAGAAGCTGTGGAAGTAGCCAAAATTGAACTCTCCGGTGTTACGAAGACCAACCTCAATCTGCCCTATATTACAGCTGATGCCAGCGGGCCAAAGCATCTAAACATGAAACTGACCCGCATCATGCTCAATGAGTTGGTCCAGGACGTTCTGGAGCGCTGTCGAGCTCCCATGACCCAGGCTCTGAGAGACTCCAAGATTGAGAAATCAGAGATCGGGAAGATCATATTAGTAGGCGGCCCCACCAGGATGCCTGTAGTAAGGGAGTTCGTGAAGGGCTTCATGGGCAAGGACGTAGAGAGGGGCGTGGACCCCATGGAATGTGTGGCTATGGGTGCAGCTATTCAGGCAGGCGTCCTGGGCGGCGAGGTCAAGGACATCCTGTTATTGGACGTAACACCACTCTCTCTGGGAATTGAGACCCTGGGCGCGGTCACCACCAAACTGATTGAGAGGAATACTACTATTCCCACTCGAAAGAGTCAGATATTCACCACGGCTGCAGACAACCAGACCAGCGTAGAGGTCAATGTGCTTCAGGGAGAAAGGCCCATGGCCAAAGACAACGTTTCTTTGGGAAGGTTCACATTAGTAGGCATTCCGCCAGCCCCTCGCGGCATTCCCCAGATTGAGGTCACCTTCGATATTGATGCCAACGGCATAATTCATGTCTCGGCTAAGGACCTGGCGACCAGGACGGAGCAGAGAATAACCATCACTGCACCCCATAAACTCAAGAATGATGAGATTGAAGATAAGGTAAAACAGGTGCAACAAAATGATCAACAACCGGACCAGATAATTGGGGACGTAAGTGAGAGCAAAATAAAACCCGCAGCATTCATGTGTTATGTTCGCAAAGATAATGCAAATGGCTATTTGTCAAAGCTTAGAGAAAAACTTGAACAGCAAGTGTCTGATTTGCTGGGTGACGATTTTAACATTTTCCAGGACAACAATGACATAAATTGGGGTCAAAATTGGAAGCAAAGAATAGAGGAATCAATAAATGAAACAACATTTTTTATACCCGTACTCTCTCCGAGATTCCTAAAAAGCATAAATTGTCGAGAAGAAATAAGTGCATTTCTGGAAAGAGAGAAAAAGCTTCAACGCAAGGACCTCATCCTTCCAATTTACTATATCGATAATCCCATAATGAATAAACCAGAAACAATTACGGATGATGAATTAGCTAAAACGATTGCAACTCATCAATTTGTGGATTGGCGCAAATTAAAACATGAATCCTTTGAATCCACGGAGGTTAAGAAAATGATAGAAAAGCTCGCAATCCAAATTCGCGATGCTCTTGAAGAATACAAATAATATCATAATAATATTCATGATGACAAATATCAATATCAAATGCCTTAAATTGAAGAACCAAAAAATGAGTTGATTGAGCGCCACAAACAAGATTCCCTATTTGATGCTAATTAGCTAGTAAGTAAGACTAGGAAATAAGGATTCGTATGCCTGATAAGAAGGATTATTATGAGACTCTGGGTGTATCCCGGGACGCAAAAGAACAGGAAATAAAGGATGCTTACGCAAAGCTTGTCATGAAGTATCACCCTGACAGATCAGAAGAGCCCGATGCTGAAGTGAAGTTCAAGGAGTTGTCCGAGGCCTACGCAGTCTTATCCGATCCGGAAAAGCGGGCGAAGTACGACCAGTTTGGCCATGCCGGAATCAACAGCCAGTACTCGCAAGAGGACCTGTTCCGGGGAGCGAACTTTGAGGATTTGCTGAGGGGCTTTGGTTTTGGCGGTGGTGCGGGCCGGGGCGGCGGGGAGAGCATCTTCGATATGTTCTTCGGCGGTGGCCGGGGTCAGCCGGCCCGCGGCCGGGATCTGCGTTACGACATAGACATCTCGCTGGAGCAGGCGGCTTCGGGCCTTGAGTCAACCATTGAGGTGCCGAGAACAGAAAACTGCCCCACCTGTCACGGCAGCGGAGCCAAGCCCGGCACCAACCCCACCACCTGCAGCAACTGTCGCGGCTCCGGCCAGATAACCCGCGCCCAGAATACGCCCTTCGGACAGATGGTCACCACATCCCCCTGCCCCAAATGCGGCGGCAGAGGGCAGATCGTTGTCACACCCTGTTCAGACTGCTCAGGCTCGGGAAGGGTGCGAAAGAACCGCAAGATCAATATCAAGATTCCTCCTGGCGTGGAGGACGGCCAGCACCTCAAGCTGCGCGGGCAGGGCGACTCCGCCGGGCAGGGAATGGAGAACGGAGACCTTTATGTGGTCATAAGCGTCCGGCCCCATCCGCTCTTCCAGCGGGTGGAAAGCGACCTGCTCATGGAGACGCCCATCAGCTTCACCCAGGCGGCTCTCGGAACCGATCTGGAGGTTACTACTCTCAGCGGCCGGGCCAAGATCAAGGTGCCGGCGGGAACGCAGACTGGGACCATCTTCCGGCTGAGGGGAAAGGGAATGCCCAGGCTGCAGGGCCTTGGAAGCGGCGATCTGCATGTCAAGGTCAGGATCAAGACCCCCTCCGCCCTGACGGAACGGCAGAGGCAGCTCTTGGAAGCTCTGGCGGCTGAGTTTGGCGAAAAGAGAAAGAAGCAGACCGAGAAGGAAAAGAGCCTCATCGACAAGATCGTGGATGAGGTGAAGAGCGCCGTCCAGTAGCGTTCCGATTTCTCGCCCTTTTTTAGTCGATTTTTTCTGTAGCACCAGATTCAGATTCTCCCTATCTGGATCCACCCTATTTCGATCACAAATGATTATATGTTAATAACCCGCGATTATTATTGGTAAAACAGTTCAGACCGATATGCAAACGGATGTGTTCGCAATGAGAATTGAATTGCTAGTACTCGGCATCTGCCTGATGGCTTTGGCCACACCAGGACTTGGCACGCTTCCCAGCGATGCGCAAGTAATAAATCTGGACGAAAGCGTTAGTGGTTACCCGCCGGGAGCCTATTACAGGGTGGAGATTTCCGAGCCGGCAACTTTGCAGGTTGTTTTAGATGAAGTGCCTGCGGAAATGCAGACCCGTGTCTCCATTATAAATGAGCAGGGAGCCTGGCTTGCCAGCGAGGACACGACAAAACCGGGCGAGAAGATGACGGTAGAGGCGAGTGCAGAATCGCCCGGCTGGTATTACATCGCCATACTGGAGCTAAATGGAAAGACCCTTGCCGACCCCTATTCGTTCCATGTTTCTGCATTGTGATTGAAAATCGCAGTTCGGCGACGATTCGGGCTGATCCATCCGCGGATCAGGATGGAAAAAACTGAAGAAAATAAAGAATGATTCAGCATTCACATTTTTCGTTCAGATAGATGTAGTAGCGGAGCGGATATACGCCGTCAATCACATCTTGATCAGCGGTCTTGATCCTGATGTTGCCCAACAGTTCGATGTCTCTGTTCTTGCTGAGCGCTATGTTGTTATCCTTGTTGTCCAGGACGATGGTATCGGCGCTGACACTGGAGATCCTCATCTTTCCGTATTCGGCATCTATCTTGACCGGCGTTGGCGTATCTGAGATCTGCCAAAGGCCATCCGCAGTAGCCACGGTCTGATTCTGGATGACGACGGCATTCTTGAAGTGGACTGCAATTGTTGCCAGTCCCTTCTGTTCGCCTAAATCCGTTCTGTAGATGTAGGTCTTATCTGCCATCGTCGCGCCAATTTTTGAGGGCGTCAGGACCTTGGAGTCTACCGCCGCGCCGTTCTTTGTGAGCTCAACGAGCATGCCGTTGCTATCGATGTATTTGATGGCCAGCACATAGCCCTCTTCAAGCTTCAACGGCTGGCTGGCAGTGACGGTCGTCTCGTCATTTCTGTCCATCAATATCGTCTGAAGCTGCTCACTGGCCAGGGAGATTTCGTCTATGGATTTTGTCAACAGAATCTGATTCGATTCGTCCACATTTTCATTTTCAGCGTACCCGGCAAAGTATTTCTTGCCCAGAAAGCCAATGACATTGTATGAGCCCCAGTCAGCGAATTCGAAGTCATTTCGTTGGGCCGTTGTGGTGTAAACGACGCCATTGGGCTCCTCCAGCTTTCCATCAGTGATATATGTAGTGATCATTTCCGTTCCCAGATCCTTATCGACATCATAATAGAAGCCCGGAAAAGTCTGGGCGTTCCATTCGAAGTCTCCTGTGGCCACCTGACCGCGGATCTCTCTTGCATCTATAGTTCCAGAAATAAACAATGCCGCCAGCAGGATGATAAAGCCGATAACCCCATGCATTCTAATGAAGATTCCTCGATGGTTATTATCTCTTTCAAAGTATGAAAACGTTTTTGCAGGGCTAAAAAAAAGCAGCAGCTTTTCGAAATATTTTTCTAGGAAAATGAGCTATCGACGAGCGCATCTTATCCTGCAAGCTTGCCCCTGGAGATCCTGTGCTCGCCCTCGCTGTCGTGCACGATGCATTCCATCCCTTCTTTAGCCTCGCCCCTCTCAAAGTCCCGGTATCTCTCCAGGAGATGGATGGCCTCCTGAATCTCGGTGATATAGCGCTTGAGCAGGCTCTCTGCCAGCTTATTCGCTTCTTTCTGCTCGATCTTTCCGCCCAGTCCCCGGCACTCCGAGTGCATCAATCTGCCTTCATCCAGATAGAATGGATAGGTGCGACAGAGCATCGGCCGGACTGGATAGATGCTACACCTGCCATCTCGATAAAACCGGCAGGCATCATTCTCTTTTTGCAGCCTCCATTCCAGGGTATGAAAGCATCCTTCCCTGTCCCACTCCCCGTCCTCCGGTGGCGCCACAGCCTCCAGCCAATCGAGGTCCGTGGCCCTCTGAATGCGCCTTATCTCCTCTGGAAAAGCGACCACGCTGTTGTCCTCTCCCCGGCAGCATTCTCCGCACTTCTGGCAGCGAAATCCAGTTTCTTTGATCCGGGCGGCCAGATCAGTCTGGGAGATGCCTTCTGCTACCAGGAGATCCTTCTTGAGCCCGGCTATCCTGTCTTGCAGATCTGCCATCTATCTCTTGCACAGGGCGATGAAATTGTCCAGAAGCTCCGGGCCGCATTGGGTATGCACGACCTCTGGATGCCACTGCACTCCGTAGAGCGGCCTCGAAAGATGCTTCATGGCCTCAATCTCGCAAACATTCGATCTGGCCAGAATTTCAAAACCCACAGGAAGTTCTGAGACCTGATCCATGTGCGAGGCCCAGGTCCTGAAGCTGGCAGGCAGGCCTTTCAGGATATCATCTTCCTTGATCACCTGTACATTAACTTCCGCATATCCACCCATGCTTCCAGGGATCACCTTTCCTCCAAAGGTGGTGCCCATGAGCTGCATGCCCAGGCAGATGCCCAGAATGGGAATATCAAGCTCTCTCAGGTAATCCGCGCATCTTCCGGCGCGCTCCAGGGTGGGTCCTCCTCCCAGGATGAGGCCGTCGGCGTCGATCTTCTCTGGCGGGGTCTGGTTAGATATGAGGTCTGTGTCAACCTTATCCCTGATGGCGCGCCTGATCAGGTGGTTGAACTGTCCATAGTTGTTGATCACAAGTATTCGCATTGCCTTCATCTTGATGCATATTATAATCATATATCTTTTGGCGATGGACTGGGAGTACTGATCTTAGATTACTGATTTATATGAAAAATGATTCTAAGGTATATGTATGACGCAACCTTTTGATAGCATACTGATTGGAGAAGCACTGGTAGGTGAGGGCCCGGAGATCGCCCATATCGATCTCGTAATCGGCTCGAAAGGAAGCTACGTGGAGCAGGCATTTGTAAACGCCCTGGCTTCACCTGCCAGGGGTCATACTCCATTGCTTGCTGTCCTGGAGCCCAATTTGCCTGCCAAGCCTGCCACCCTCATGGTGAACAAGGTGACCATCAAGGGCGCAGGTCAGGCCATACTCATGTTCGGCCCGGCTCAAGCGGCGGTAGCCAAGGCGGTAATGGATTGCGTGGCTGAGGGGACCCTGCCGGAGGAGCTGGCCGATGAGCTGCGAATAATTGTGTCGGTGTTCATAGAGTGGGATGCAAAAGACAAGAAAAAGGTCTACGACTACAACTATTCGGCCACAAAGCTGGCCATTGAGCGAGCGGTGGCGAAAAGCCCCAGGGTGTCTGAGATACTGGCAAAGAAGGATTCTGCAAAGCATCCCTTCGCTTAGATGAAATTCATATGAAACATGAGCCATCAATGTGAAAAAAAGGTTCATAAGCGTAGATCCGAATTTTAATCATTGAATCTTCAGTGAGTGGGATAGTGATGAATAGGAGAGTGAGGTTATGAAAGAATCGGATAGCAATCGCATACATAAGACCAAATTAAAAATTAATTGCAGGGACGCAATGCTGATCCTTGCCGCATCAATTTTAACCGGAGTGCTTCTGGGTGTGACAGCCTCCGCACAATTCGATCCGCAGCCGCCGGAGGGATCTAACCAGGGGGATTTCTTCTCACCAGGGTACACGGGCGGAGCTAGCACCAACCAGCAGCCAATGCTTGTCTTGCTGGATAGCGATAAATCCAGTCCCCAGGAAGCGGGAGCTTCCATAAAATGGACGGCCAGAGCAGAAGACCCGGAAAGCGATCCTGTTTCTTTCATATTCCGGCTCAAGGGGCCATCTACTGGAAACGTTTGGACGCCGGTGAACTCAGATCTCTCAGACAATACCTGGAGATGGGATACCAATCCGGCAGATGCCGGAAGTTACCAGATAAAGGTCTCTGTCTATGATGAAATGCATGCAGGCCCTCAATTTACTCCTGACGAGAAAATAGCTGATTTTGCGCTGACTGCGCCTCCTGCGCCTCCGGAAGTCACGGCTTCCGCCGTTGCTGCTCAGGAGCAGACCTCCCAGCCGACTGCTGAAGAACAGCAGAAGCAGGAACCGCAACAATCGCCGCAACAAGAGCAGCAGCCAGCCTACCAGGAGCCTGCCGGCCAGCTTCAGCAGTACGAACCGCCAAATCAGGCCCCCGTTATGATAGTCCTGACTGCAAGCCCTGCCAGCCCTCAGGAAGCGGGCGCGGTTGTGACGTGGGACGCGCAAGCCGGTGACCAGGAGGGCAATAGTCTGCAGTTCCAGTTCCTGCTGGACGATCAGCCCGTGACCGATTGGCAATATCAGAACCAATGGACCTGGGATACCTCCTCAGCCGGTTTTGGTGCGCACAACATCGAGGCAAAGGTCAGGGATGGATTGCATAATGCCGATGGCGACTCATCCAAGAAGGAAAGCTATGCCATAAACAAGCCCAATGAGAAGCCATCGATATCCGATCTGTCCTCAGATAAGGCCAGCCCACTGGAAGTGGGCAGCGCCGTCACCTGGACGGCCCAGGCCAGTGACCCGGAAAATAATCCTATTCTATACAGGTTCTTCTTGAACGGGCTTGCCGTCACAGACTGGCAGTCCGGCAATCAGTGGACCTGGATCGTGAGCGATGGTGAGTCTCAGATCGATGTTCAGGTCAGAGACGGCAAACATTCTGATCCGGACGGATTTGATGACCAGAAGAGCGCGATGTTTGTCGGCTTGCCTCCGAACAAGGAGCCTGTTATCCTAAATTTCGGGTCGGACAAGCTCAGTCCCCAGCAGACCGGTTCAACCATCATTTGGACTGCGGAGTTCATGGATGCCGATGAAGATCCCCTGCAGTTCCAGTTCACCCTGGACGGGCAGGTTGTTCAGGACTGGTCCGACAGTTCAGTCTGGAGCTGGACGGCAACCGATGATCAGGTTGGATCGCATGTCGTGGCCGTTAAAGCCAAGGATGGCAAGCACAATCCCGATGGCGACGCCGCCCGCAGCGCGAGCTTCGAGATAGTCCTTCCGCCAAACAATGCTCCCGTTATGAGCAGCCTCACCGCGGATAAGGAGAGCCCGCAGGTCACAGGCAGCGAAATAGTCTGGACTGCCCAGGCATCCGATACGGAAAACAATCCCCTCCAGTACAGATTCACCCTGGATGGACAGGTTGTTCAGGACTGGTCAGACAGCCTGGCCTGGAGCTGGACGGCAACCGAGGATCAGGTTGGATCGCATGTCGTGGCGGCAACTGTCCGGGATGGCAAGCACAATCCCGAGGGAGACGCCACCAGTAGCGCCAACTTCGAGATCGTCCTGCCGTCCAACAATGCTCCCGTTATGAGCAGCCTCACCGCGGATAAGGAGAGCCCGCAGGTCACAGGCAGCGCAATAGTCTGGACTGCCCAGGCATCCGATACGGAAAACAATCCCCTGCAGTTCCAGTTCACCCTGGACGGGCAGGTTGTTTCAGACTGGTCCGACAGTTCAGTCTGGAGCTGGACGGCAACCGATGATCAGGTTGGATCGCATGTCGTGGCCGTTAAAGCCAAGGATGGCAAGCACAATCCCGATGGCGACGCCACCCTCAGCGCGAGCTTCGAGATAGTCCTGCCGGCGAACAACGCCCCGGTGATGAGCACCCTTGCCGCAGACAAGGAGAGCCCGCAGGTTGCAGGCAGCGTGATAGTCTGGACTGCCCAGGCATCCGATACGGAAAACAATCCAATCAGCTACCTCTTCCTGGTTAACGGAACTCCTGCGACTGGGTGGCAATCCGAGAGCACATTCTCCTGGACGGCCACTCAGCCAGGCACCAGCCAGATAACGGTTGCAGCAAAGGACAGTCAGCATGATGGTCCGCAGGGCGAAGCCGGCAATATGAGCCGCGAGTTCACAATAATCGCTCCCGAGCCGGAGCAAGAGCCCGCTGCAGCCGGGACAGTGGAGGCAGCACCGGCAAAGCTCAACGAATCGCCGGCGCTTGATGGTCTGACTGCTGACCGCATCAGCCCGCAGCCATTGGGAACCTCAGTAAACTGGACTGCTTCGGCATCCGATGCCGAGAATGATCCCATCAGCTACCTCTTCCTGGTCAACGGAACGCCTGCGACCGGGTGGCAATCCGAGAACACATTCCCCTGGACGGCCACTCAGCCTGGCACCAGCCAGATAACGGTTGCAGTTAAGGATAGCTGGCATGATGGTCCGCAAGGCGAGGCCGGCAACATGAGCGGCGAATTCACAATACTTTCTCCTGAGCCGGTGCAGCAGCCGCCTGCAGCCGAGAACGAAACCATTCCCCAAGAGAACATAACCGGACCGATAGCACCAGAAGCACCTGCAAACGCCACACCTGAGCAGCCGCAGGTCAATGAGACCGAGACGGTAGTTGTTGCCCCGGAGACGATTGCGCCTCCTGTGAGCGAGAACATCACCGCACCCATTGCTCCGGAGAATGTGACGCCTCAGCAGCCTGTCAACGAGACTGAACCTGCTGAGCCCGTGATTCCCGCAGTCAATCAGACGCCGGTCCTGAATTCTCTGGCCTCAGATCTCCCCAGTCCTCAGGTTCCCGGAGCCAGCATAACCTGGACTGCAAACGCTACCGACGCCGATGGGGACCCGCTTCTCTTCCGGTTCTGGCACAGCGGTCCGGCTACAAGCGGAGCCTGGCAGCCAGTTACAGGATGGAATAGTGTGAGCACCTGGACAGAGACGACATCCTCCGCGGATGCAGGTGAAAATCAGGTCAAGGCCCAGGTCAGAGATGGAAAGCATGCTGGAGAAGAGGGTTTTGACAGCGAGCTGTCCGCATTCATCACCATCAGCGAGCCCACTCGAAACATCTCCGGCAAGGCTCTTGATGATAGCGGCAAGGCTCTCTCCGGCTGGACAATCAGTCTGACCGGTCCGGACGGCGAGGTCAGCGCCCTTACCGGCGAGGACGGGTCCTACCGCTTCGATAATCTCAAGGTAGCAAGCTATACCGTAGCTGAGACACTGCCCACCGGCTGGAAGGCGGTCAACCCGGAGAGCGGATCCTACAGCATCGATCTGTCAGCAGGCGATGCCGCCGATACGAACTTTGCCAATAAGCTGACCTCTTTCAGCATTTCAGGAATGAAGTATAACGACCTTGACGGCAACGGAGTTAACGACGGCGAGCCGGGCATGGGCGACTGGAAGATCACACTCTCAGGAACGGCAGATGGCAATTCCGATGTCCAGAAGGAGGCAACAACCGCTTCGGACGGATCCTACAAGTTCGAGAACCTGCTTGCTGGCACCTATACCATCGCTGAGGTCGATCAGTCCGGCTGGGTCAGGACCGCGCCACAGGAAGGATCCTATTCGGTCGTCCTGGTGGATGCCGATGTGACCGGCAAGGACTTTGGAAACCACGGCTCCTGGTCAGTCTCAGGAATGAGCTTTAGCGATATCGATGGAAACGGTGCCAAGGACGGTGCCGACTCCGCTCTCGCCAACTGGAATATTCAGCTTTCAAGAGATGGCAGCATCATCAATGCCACGACCACGGGCGCAGACGGCTCTTACGCCTTCAGGAACCTTCCGCCAGGCAAATACACAGTAAGCGAAGTTGTCCCGGACGGCTGGACTCAGACTCTGCCCCAGGGGCCCTATAGCATCGATCTTCTGGATGCAGATGTAACTGGAAAGGACTTTGGCAACAAGGGCAACCTGTCAATAACCGGCAAGAAGTTCTATGATGCCAATGGCAACGGCCTGCAGGACGAGGACGAGCCCGGCCTTCCCGGACAGGAAGTTAAGCTGGTGGAGGGCGGAAAGGAGATCGCGAGCACAACAACTGGCCAGGATGGAAGCTACACCTTCAGCAACCTTGTCCCAGGAACCTACGAGGTGGACGATCCAATACAGGTAACCGTTACAACCGAGGTTCACGTCGTGGTTAACGTCCCGGCGATGAGCCCCAACATAATCTCCGGAATGAAATTCAACGATCTGAACGGTAACGGAGCGAAAGACTCCGGAGAGCCGGGTGTAGCCAATTGGGAGATCGATCTGGTGTACGTAGTGCCAGGACCTGCTACTGATATTCTCCTGGCCCAGGCTAATACAGATGCCAACGGCGCCTACAAGTTCGTAAACATCCCGCCCGGCAATTACGAGATCAAGGAGCTGGCGAGACAGGGCTGGACTGCGACCACCGCCACGGTGCGCACGGTCCACGTTCCGGGAATCACCAGCAACCAGGATTTCGGCAACAGGCTGGCAACGCTGCCCTCGAAGGGCTCGATTTTGGGTCTTAAGTTCAACGACCTGAACGGCAATGGCGCCAAAGACCCCGGTGAGCCGACTCTCTCCGGCTGGACCATCGAGCTCAAGAACGCCTCGACTCTGGCGGTTATCAGCACCACGACCACTGGAGCGGACGGATCTTACTCCTTCCTGAACATCACTCCGGCAAACTATGTGCTCAGCGAGGTCGTCAAGTCCGGCTGGACTCAGACCAAGCCGCCCATGAGCCCCGGAGGAGGGGTTTACTCCTTTGCGCTGTCTGCGGGAGAGAACAAGCTGGGAATTGACTTTGGCAACCGCAACAATAACCTGCCGCCCACTAACCCAACGCTGGTCAGCAATCTGCCCAGCCCCCAGAGGGCAGGAACGCCTGTGATCTGGACTGCTGGAGCCTCTGATCCGGAGGGTGACACTCTGCAGTTCAGGTTCATCGTGCGGGGACCTGCGCCCTCAACGGCGGTCAGGGCTGACACCGGATACTCGACAAACAGCGTCTGGACCTGGAGCACCGTCGGCTACGCGCCGGGAAGCTACCAGATTGAGGTCTGGATAAGAGACGGCAACCATGCCGACCAGTCGGGCTTTGACGTTATGAAGACGGTCACCTTCAAGCTCAGCAGCGCTAACCTCCCGCCGCACATCAACATGCTGTTCTCAGACCGGCCGGCTCCTCAGTTTGTGGGAAGCTGGATCAAGTGGACAGCCATAGCCTCTGATCCGGAGGGAGATCCCCTGCAGTACAAGTTCTACCTGCGCGGGCCGTCGACCAACGGATTCTGGATGGATCAGACCGGCTGGGGTAGGAACAACCGCTGGATCTGGAGGACTAACCCCATGGATGTAGGCCGCAGCGAGGTGCTGGTGGCAGTTAGGGACGGCAGTCATGCCGGGCCCGGAGGCTCGGATGACTACGATATAGCATCCTTTGTTATCGTCAGCCCCAATCTGCCGCCTGTGATCACCGGTCTGGCAAGCAATATGCCCAGCCCCCAGCCCATAGGTGCTACGGTGTGGTGGAAGGCAACTGCCATGGATCCGGAAGGAAACCCCGTGTTCTACCGGTACTGGCTGAAGGGTGCGTCCACCGGAGGAGCCTGGAGGCTGGTGAGGGATTGGTCGACCGACCCGACCTGGGCCTGGCCCACGTCGCCAACTGATGCAGGAACGAGCGAGATTATCGTACAGGCAAGAGACGGCCTGCACTCCAGCCCGTCTGGATGGGATGACGATGCCGGGGCACTGTTCACTGTGCTCCGGCCGAATATGCCTCCCAGCCTCGTCTCATTGACGCCTGATAAACCCAGTTCTCAGGCGGCAGGAACGCCCATAAGCTGGACGGCAATCGCCGCGGATCCGGACAGAGAGCCGGTACTCTACAAATTCTGGCTGAATGGCCCGTCGACTGCCGGTGCCTGGAAGGTGGTCCAGGACTGGTCGACAAAGAACCAGTGGACCTGGACCAGCTCCGGGCATGATAGCGGGGCCTACACGGTCTATGTCTATGTCCGGGACGGAAGGCATAACCCTGCAACCGGATACGATAGCTCCCTGGGAGCATCTTATCTGCTCACAGTCAATTCGCCGCCCAAGCTGACTGCACTGATCCCGGATAAGAAGAGCCCGCAGAGCGCGGGAACGAAGGTGGTCTGGACGGCAACCGCCACCGATGCCAACAAAGAACCGGTGCTCTACCGGTTCTGGCTGAAGGGCCCGTCGACTGCCGGTGCCTGGAAGGTGGTCCAGGACTGGTCGGCAAAGAACCAGTGGACCTGGACCAGCTCCGGGTACGATAGCGGTGACTACAAGGTCTTTGTCTATGTCCGAGACGGAAAGCACAGTCCAGAAACCGCTTACGATGGAGCCCTGGGCTCTACCTATCAGCTCACTCCCAATGTGCCGCCTCAGCTGACGGCCCTTGTGTCCGACAAGAAGAGCCCGCAGAGCGCAGGAACGAAAATTGTCTGGACGGCAACTGCCACCGATGCCAACAAAGAACCGGTGCTCTACCGGTTCTGGCTGAAGGGCCCGTCGACTGCCGGTGCCTGGAAGATAGTGCAGGACTGGTCGACAAAGAATCAGTGGACCTGGATCAGTGCGCCAATCAATGCCGGAAGCTACAAGGTCTTTGTCTATGCCCGTGACGGAAAGCACAACCCGGAGACGGGATATGACAGCCTAATCGGTCAGGACTATCAGCTCTTTAGCCAGGTGGTGAGCAGCAAGGTGGTTAGCAAGGTGGTTGTTGTAAAGAGATGAGAAAATGAAAAAACCCCTCAAATGAATCGCGGGGCATGATCAAGACGGATACTCCTGAGACGGGCCGCTTTTTCTCGCCCGTCTATTCTCTTTTTCCAATAGGTTTAAATCCAACGAATGTCAGGGTGGAAATTATGATGAAATATATCATAGCGCTAGCTGTTCTCTTGATGCTGGCCGGTTCTGGCCTGGCAACGATGTGGCTTTATGATGACCCCATGTTCTTCCAGATGAACTATCCGGCAAAGGTCGTATCCTTCAAAGCGGCTGATATGTCTATTATGGAGATTGTTGACTCACCCTATTTCCCGCTCCTCGGCCAGAGTTTCTATACCAATGCGATTCCGGTTAAGCTGACCAACAGCACCAATACCATTCAGATCGGCAGCAAGGTTCCGGGGGCCATGCCTCCAGCCCAGGTAACATTCGGCGGTCACCTGGAGGATAACCTGAAATATGCCCAGAGCAAATCCTCGCTGAGGATCGGCTCGCAGGGTTCCTGGAACTCCTTGAATACTCCGGGAGTGCTCTAGAGAAGGTCGAGCGGCAAAAGCCGCTTCTATTCCTTAATTTTTTCCTCTCTATTTAGCTTGCATCATGTTTATTTTCCTTTGCATCGCGGGATTCCCGGACGAATAGGGTAAGCAGGGTAATTGCCACTGCCAGCATTGTGAACGCTCTGACTGAGCCCGCGACTCCATGCAGATCCGCAGTCAATCCGGCGATAAGCGGCCCGATCACCACTCCGCTCATGCGAGCGGTATTGAATATGCCGTAGACCTCTCCTCTCCGGGAGGGGCTGGTCTTATCGGCGATTAGCGCTGCTGCTGCCGGGTTTGCCATGCCGAGGCCCATTCCGAGACCCGCAAAAAGAATTGTGACTGCCTTCATGGACTCTGCCAGAGGCAGAGCGGCAAAGCTGCATGCTCCCAGCAGGCAGCCGGTGAAGATGAGCTTCTTCTTGGCTCCTTTGTCTGCCTGGCGGCCAAAGTAGATATTGAAGAGCGCTGTGCTTGCACCATAAACCAGGTAGATTATGCCCACGTAAGTCGCATTGAAGCCCAGGCCGGCTGCAATGCTCGGAAGCATGGTGAAATTGAAGCCGCCCACGACTCCCGCCCAGAGGACCACAGAAGAGCAGGCCAGAAATGTGAGTGCGTAGCCGGGCTTTATCAGCCTGTCCTTTCCCGGAGAGGGAAGCTTTCCTACGGTTATGCTCATCTGCTCAGGCTCATGAACTCTGAAGTAGACGACAAGAAAAGAAGCCGCTCCTAGGATGGCCCAGAGATAAAAAGGAGCATATATGCCGAAATGATCGTAGAGCATTCCTCCTATGAGCGGGCCGAAAGCCAGCGCCGAGAAGAATGCAGCATTGTAGTGGCCCATGGCTGCGCCTCTGTTTTCTGGTTTTGCCTGGTCGATGATAAGAGCCATGGCGATGGGCCAGACCGCTGAAGCTCCAATCCCTCCAAAAGCCCTGATGAAGAGAAGGGTCGTAGCGCTCTGGGCATAGATATAAAAGAGAGGCAGAAATGAGAATGTTGCCAGGCCGCAAAGCAGGATCTTCTTTCGCCCCATCCTGTCGGATAGGCGGCCTATGGGCACCTGGGTTAGCAGTTGCACCGCACCATAGACCGAGACGATGAATCCGAGCATTGTGTATGACGCGCCCAGATTCATGGCGTAGTAAGGAAAGAATGGCGCAACCAGGGAGAATCCCAGGACGGCGACGAATACTGCCAGGTAGTGAGGGGCAAGCGAGCCGAAATGCGAGCCGAAATCTTTGAGTGCGGGCATTGATCTCTAGAATTTCAGCTCCATGCCAAGTATTGTCTGAGTATATGTAACCCCATTGATCTCTCTCGCGCTCAGGACGACCCGGTTCAGATCGGATATGCTCTCCACATCGGCGATGGCAATGAAGTCCCTCTCACCGTAGACCGGCACGACCTCTCGAATGCCTTTGATTGCTTGCAGGCAATCGTGTACTGCTTTCTCTGTTCCTGGCTCAACGTTTATCATAATGAAGCCTTTCATGACCTTTCACCCGCAGTTTGGCAGTATTATTTCTTTTTTGATGATATCATTCTTTCCCCTGAATGTCCATCTCTGGCTCCTGCCCGGAAACCCTCTCAGGAATGGGGATGCCCCTCTCTTCCATCAGCCTCTTTATCATCTCGATCTCCTCTTCCAGGCGCTGCAAAGGCATCGCATCCCTGGCCAGGTACAGACAGCTCAATGCCTCTACCAGGCGCCCTAAGGCAGTAAGCACCACCGCAGCGGCTTCCAGGTCATAGGCATCGCCTCCTTTTTGCAGAACGGTGTCATAAACAGAAAGCGCTTCTTCCAGCCTCTTTTGGCTTCTCAGCAGAAAGGCCTTATTCCTGAGGGCGTCCAGATTCTCGGGATCGATGGCCAGGCATCTCTCATAGCTTTCCTGGGACTGATCGATGCGACCGAGGCCGAAGAGGGCCACGCCACGGTTGTTCCAGGCCTCCGAGATCTCCTGGTTATCGGCCAGAAGGCGCTCGAAGACCTCCAAAGCTTCCTCATATTTCTTCTGTCTGACCTTATCGATGCCCCTGCTGAGAAGCGTCTTCTCTTTGCTGTTCATCGCCGCCTCACATGTATCCCTGGATCGCAGCTGATTCGCTGACCTTCTTGGGATCGGCAGGGCTTTGGCCTCCTGATCCCGGCCTCTTGATCTCTCCGAAGACCTTTTCGTAGTCTTTGACATGCTCAGCCAGCCAGTTAGATAGCTCCTTGGCGGCCAGGGGCGAGAGAATGATCTCCGTGTCTATCTTTCTCTCCATGACGGTTATGCTCCTGCCGTCTTCGACTATCGTCTTTGGCGAGTCGTTGTAGAAGGCAATGCGAAAATCGTAAGGGCTATGGCCTCCGATAGCGCCTATGGCATAGATCTGCTCGAAATCGGGGCTCTTTGTTGTCTCCACTTTAACTTCCATGCCTGCCGGATGGGTCTCCAGCTTAAAAAAGATGGTGATATCGAAATGTATTTAGGTGACCTAGCTTCTTGAGTTGCCGATACTATGATTGGGGTCTTAGGGTTAGAAGACGGTACAAGGGTGGAAGGTACCGGTTTTGGTGCGCCCGGCACGGTCTCGGGTGAACTGGTCTTTACTACCGTTATGTCCGGATATGAGGAGGCGTTGACGGACCCCTCTTACCACGGACAGATGCTCATGTTCACATATCCGCTGCAGGGCAACTACGGCGTAAGCGGCGATGATGTTCAATCAGACAGAATGTGGCCGCAGGCCATGGTCAGCCGGGAGTACTGGGATCGTCCGACGCACTATCGACAGTCTAGAACTCTCAACCGCTTCCTCATCGATGAGGGCAAGCCCGGCCTGTGCGATGTGGATACCCGCATGCTTACCCTGAAGGTGAGGGAGCAGGGCGTGATGAGGGCAACTCTTGCCGTAGGCGAGAGAAAAGACGTTCAGGACCTGGATGTGGTGGCGATGGCCCGCTCTCAGGCAGATATTTCCGAGAGGGACCTCTTGGGGGATGTAACTTGCAAGTCACCTTACCGGATCGAGGGCCGCGGGCCTTGCATAACGGTATTGGACCTGGGAATCAAGAGGAACATCTTAAAAAGCCTTTCTTGCCGCGGATTTGACATAACCGTGCTTCCTGCGCATGCCGATATCTCTCAGATAGAGGCCACAGAGCCGCAGGCTCTCTTTGTCTCCAACGGTCCCGGCGATCCGGAGAGGGCTTACGAGGCCATCTCCGCGGTCAAGCATTTTGTCGGGCAGGTCCCTGTCTTTGGAATATGCCTGGGCCATCAGATCATCTCCCTTGCGATGAGTGCCCAGACCTTCAAGCTCAAGTTCGGGCATCATGGCGGCAATCAGCCGGTCAAAGACCTGGAAAAGAAGATCGTTTACATCACCTCTCAGAACCACAATTTCGCAGTCCGGCCAAGTTCCGTGGAGGGCACGGATCTAGAGATCACCCAGCTGAATGCCAACGATGGCACCGTCGAGGGCATAAAGAGCGACAGGCTCGATGTTTTGGCAGTTCAGTATCACCCTGAGGCCCACCCAGGACCGCTCTGCACTGAGGATCCGTTCTTTGGAGCCGTCCAGAAGATAATGAATGGCGTCAAAGGCAAAGCAGGGAGGCGGTAGAGATGCCAAAGAGAAATGATATTCATAAGGTTCTGCTCATAGGTTCGGGCCCCATTCAGATCGGCCAGGCGGCGGAGTTTGATTTCTCCGGATCACAGGCGTGCAAGTCTTTGCGCGAAGAGGGAATCGAGGTCGTGCTGGTCAACTCCAATCCGGCCACCATCATGACCGATCCGAACACTGCGGATAAGATCTACATTGAGCCTCTCGTCCCGGAGATCGTCGCCAAGATCATCGAGAAGGAGAGGCCGGACGGAATCATTGCCGGCATCGGAGGCCAGACCGGCCTGAACATCACATCAGAGCTGTCCGACATGGGCGTTCTGGAAAAGTTCCATGTAGAGGTGCTGGGCACATCCGTCAAGGCCATTCAGGAGGCTGAGGATCGCGACCTGTTCAAAAAGGCCATGCAGAGGGTTGGCGAGCCGGTTCCAAGGAGCAAAGCGGTAAACACCCTGGAAGAAGCCCTGCAGGTCATGGAGGAGATTGGACTGCCTCTCGTCGTCCGCCCCGCGTACACTCTGGGTGGGTCGGGTGGAGGCGTCGCCAGGACCCGTGAAGAGCTTTTATCCATCTGCGAGCTGGGCCTCAAGAGGTCTCGCATCAGCCAGGTTCTGCTTGAGGAGAGCCTGGGAGGCTGGACGGAGCTGGAGTATGAGGTGATGAGGGACTCGAACAATACATGCATCACCATTTGCAACATGGAGAACATGGACCCCATGGGGATTCATACCGGTGAGTCCATCGTCGTCACTCCCATTCAGACCCTCTCAGATCGGGAGATTCAGATGCTGCGAAGCTCAGCAATCAACATCATCCGCACTCTGGGAATTGAGGGCGGATGCAACATCCAGTTCGCCTTCAAGAATGGCGAGTACCGGGTAATCGAGGTCAACCCCCGGGTATCCCGGTCGTCGGCTCTCGCTTCCAAGGCCACCGGCTATCCCATCGCCAGGGTTACCGCCAAGATTGCCATCGGCATGACTCTCGATGAGATCAGAAATGATGTGACCAAGGAGACTCCTGCTTCCTTCGAGCCCACAGTTGATTACGCAGTTATCAAGATTCCCCGATGGCCTTTCGACAAGTTCGTCAAAGCCAACAAGACCCTCACCACGGCCATGAAGTCCACCGGCGAGGTCATGTCCATTGGAAGGAGCTATGAAGAAGCTCTCATGAAGGCCATTAGGTCCATGGATATCGATAAAGACCTGGGCTATGCCGGGAAGTACTCGGTCTGGACGGATGAAGAGGTGCGGGCTCTGCTGGCCAATCCCACGGACGAGAGGCTCTTTGCCATCTACCAGGCCCTGAAGAGGGGCATCACATCTGAGGAGATCTCAAAGATCACAGGAATTGAGCCCTACTTCCTCTACAGGATGGAGAGGATCATTGCCATGGAAGCGGAGATCCGGGCCGGTCTCTCCCCTCAGGTTCTGAAGAGGGCCAAGCAGTTCGGATTTACCGATGAGCAGATCGCCGGCATCGTGGGCAAGAGCCGGGAAGAGATCACCGATCTGCGCATCTCCCTGGGAATTACTGCCACCTACAAGATGGTGGATACCTGCGCAGCCGAGTTTGAGGCCAAGACTCCCTATTACTATTCAACTTACGACACGCAGTGCGAGCTAGTTCCTTCCAGGAGAAAGAAGGTTCTGATTTTAGGCTCCGGCCCGATCAGGATCGGTCAGGGTATTGAGTTCGACTACTGCACCGTTCATGCAGTGATGGCTCTGCGGGAGCAGGGAATTGAGACTCACATCGTCAACAACAATCCAGAGACCGTCTCTACCGATTATGACACCTCTGACAAGCTCTTCTTTGAGCCGGTCACTTTAGAGGATGTCATGAACATCCTCGAGAAGGAGCAGCATGATGGCGTTCTGGTCCAGTTCGGCGGCCAGACGGCTATTAACCTGGCCTTCCCCCTGGAGAAGGAGATCGCCCGTCGCGGCCTGAAGACCAAGATCCTGGGCACCAGCCCGGACAGCATCGATCTGGCCGAAGATAGAGAGCGGTTCAATGCCCTGATGAGCAAGCTGAACATCCCCCAGCCGAGCGCTGGGATCGCCTATGCTCCGGACGAGGCCAAGGCGGTTGCCGCCAGGATCGGCTATCCGGTGCTGGTCCGGCCCAGCTATGTTCTGGGCGGAAGAGCAATGGAGATCGTTTACGATGAGGCGGGCCTGGAGGTCTACATGCGCGAGGCGGTGCGCGTCTCTCATGACCATCCGGTTCTCATAGATGATTTCCTGCAGAATGCAGTGGAGATCGATGTGGATGCGGTTTGCGACGGAAAGGATGTTCTGATCGGTGCCATCATGGAGCACATCGAGGAGGCGGGCATTCATTCCGGGGACAGCGCCTGCATGATTCCCCCCCAGACACTGCCGGGCGTGGTCCTGGAGGTTGTGAGGGACTATGTCCGCAAGATCGCTCTGGGCCTCAAAGTGGTGGGCATTGTCAACCTGCAGATGGCCTACAAGGACGGCACGGTTTATGTTCTGGAGGCCAATCCCAGGTCAAGCCGCACCATACCTTTTGTCTCCAAGGCGGTGGGCCTGCCCCTGGCAAAGATCGCCGCCAATGTGATGATAGGCAAATCCCTGCGCGAGCAGGGCTACCTCAATGAGCCAAAGACGCCGTACGTGTCCGTCAAGGAGGTTCTTCTGCCCTTTGACAAGCTGCCCGGGGCCGATGTTCTCCTGGGGCCGGAGATGAGGTCCACGGGAGAGGTCATGGGCATCGACTACAAGCTTGGCCTGGCGTTCTTCAAGGCGGAGCTGTCTGCGGACAACCGGCTGCCTTTGGAGGGCATGGTCTTCATCTCCGTCAAGGATGAGGACAAGGCCGCGGTGGTTGTGGCCGCCAAGAAGCTGCATGAGGCGGGCCTGTCCATCATCGCCACCGACCACACCGCGGAGTATCTGCGCCGCTCCGGCCTGCCGGTAGTGAAGGTGAACAAGATCTACAACGGCAGCCCGAACATCATGGACTACATCAAGATCGGCGAGGTCAAGCTGATCATCAACACTCCCACCACCAAGCAGTCGGTAAAGGACGGCGTTCAGATCAGGAGGAGCGCGGTGGACTACCATCTGCCTTACATTACCACCATTCAGGCCGCTCAGGCGGCGGCAGATGCCATCCTCATGGCCAAGAAGGACCAGATCACCATCAAGGCGCTGGATGAGTATCATAAAGAGGTCTACTACAATTGAAATTTGGATAGGGCCGGCATCGTGCCCGGCCCGATTCAAATTTCAGTTTGGCTATTTTCAAGTCTGGCCGAAGCATTTATATGCAAGTATGCGGTAGGGAAGGTGCTTGCGGGCCCGTGGTCTAGCTGGTTATGACGTCGCCTTGACATGGCGGAGGTCATGCGTTCGAATCGCGTCGGGCCCACTTGAGCCCAAGTAGCTCA
>Ga0209099_1001426_pt1 | contig 23962 bp, 22 predicted proteins | sample AD_JPNHW2_MetaG_FD_184430 | JGI IMG/M metagenome (GOLD analysis project Ga0209099, IMG submission 184430) | Active sludge microbial communities of municipal wastewater-treating anaerobic digesters from Japan - AD_JPNHW2_MetaG (SPAdes) (version 2) | ecosystem: Engineered > Bioreactor > Anaerobic... | reverse complement strand
AATGCAACCAACTAAAAAATGGTACGTATAAGGGGGGTAGTCTTTTAAAAGAATAATTATTTTTGTATCCCAATTATTTTTAAATTGATACATCGTTTAGGCAATTTATACCATTAACTTTATTTGATCGTAAGTCCTGCTTATGCGGGTATTTATCGTTTTGTTTTTTTGTAAACTTTTAAAATTAAATAATGAAACTCTCACAGTACAAGTACAATCTGCCACAGGATTTAATTGCCAAATATCCTTCTGATAATCGCGATGAATCGAGATTAATGGTTTTAAACAGAAAAACCAAAAAAATTGAACACCGAGTTTTTAAGGAGATTATAGACTATACAAACGAAGGTGATGTTTTTGTATTCAATAACACAAAGGTATTTCCTGCTCGTTTGTATGGGAACAAGGAAAAAACAGGTGCTGAAATAGAAGTGTTTTTACTAAGAGAGTTAAACAAAGAGCAACGTTTGTGGGATGTTCTTGTTGATCCTGCTCGTAAAATTAGAATTGGAAATAAACTATACTTTGGCGAAGATGATATTCTTGTTGCAGAGGTTATCGATAATACTACATCTCGGGGTCGTACACTTCGCTTTCTTTTCGATGGCTCTTACGATGAGTTTAAGGAAACACTTTATCGACTTGGAGAGACTCCTCTTCCAAAATTTATTCGTAGAGATGTCGTTCCTGAGGACCGCGAAAGATACCAAACTGTTTATGCAAAACATGAAGGCGCCGTTGCTGCACCAACAGCGGGGCTGCACTTTAGTCGTGAACTTCTCAAAAGATTAGAAATTAAAGGTGTTCATTTCGCTGAAATTACCCTCCACGTTGGCCTTGGTAATTTTAGAACGGTTGACGTAGAAGATTTAACCAAGCATAAAATGGACTCTGAGCAAATTGACATCCCTATGGATGCCGTTAATATTGTTAATGAAGCTAAAAACAATAAAAGGAATGTTTGCGCTGTAGGAACCACTGTGCTTAGAACTTTGGAGAGTTCTGTTTCAACCGACGGCTTTCTGAAACCTTACAGCGGATGGACTAATAAATTTATCTTTCCACCATACGATTTCAGTGTGCCAAATATGATGGTAACCAATTTTCATTTACCATTATCTACACTTCTTATGATGGTATCTGCTTTTGCAGGGTATGATTTTCTTTTTGATGCTTACAAATTGGCTATTAAAGAGAAGTACCGTTTTGGTACCTATGGCGACGCAATGCTAATTTTATAAATATTATATTTAGAATAACGGTAAAAGCCCCAAATCATGGGGCTTTTTTATTTTACACTGTATAAAATTGCATTAATACAAGAAATCCCAGAAGTGTTATAAAAAGGAACTCGGGCCAGAACCGTCTTGTTGAATTTGTAAAATAATGTGCAAAATGAAAAGTAATAGGAATTATTCCAATATAGGCTATTTCTATAGATACTGAGGGTACAAAAATGATAATTGCAATGGTTACCAAATTGAACCAGAAGAAAACGCCATGATATTTGCGAACGTTAATTTTTTGGGTTGCTATTGAATTAATTAGGAAGAATCCAGAAACAATAAACACTATGAAGCAGTATGTGAGAAATGCATAAATAAGGAAACTGTTATGGTCGTAGTTAACTTCAGTAAACAGATTTTGAGAAAGAATTCTATAAGTTGCAGATAAGTCGTTGTTTACTATGTATTGGTATAAAAAGTAGAAAAACCAAGGAGCAATTAAACCGAAAAGAGCAGCAAACCATTCCCTAAAGTTAAAAGTTCGAATCGAAGCAATTGAAAATATTACGGCTATAAAGTAAAAAATTGCAGGAGCATAAAAAAGTGATGCAATTGCAATGTAGAAACCAGCTCTAAATAGATTATCAAGCACATTCTCTTTGTGATAAATAGATAGAATATGATCAAGAGAAAAAATAATTAATATTGAGGCAAAAACAGCAGGGTTAACTTGTTGAAGAGGAAGTAAACTTGATGTAAGAATGAAATAGAGGAACGCTGGTAAGTAGGTTCGTTGTTTGATTACAATATGCTTTGTGTTAATATGAAGAAGGTATAACCCAACCGAGAGCATAGCAACTAATGTAACTATTTTTCCAAGCAAAAGGTTGTTTGAAAGCCAAGTAACTAATTTTTCATAGAAGGGCATTTGAATACTATCGAAGTAGAAGGGGTAATTAAGATTGTTGATAATTGATTGCCCCCACATTATAATTGCAAGAAGGATTATTACCACAATCACCTGAGGAAGAGATTGCTTAAAAAATTTTAGCATCATTTTAATTTTTTAAGATCATTACCGATATCCAGTCTATAGTATTTTCCATCAAATTCAATTGCTTTTGCTGCATTATACGATTTAGCAAGCGATTCGTCCATAGTGCTACTTAATCCGGTTAAGGCAAGTACTCGACCACCAGCAGTGACAATCGAATTGTCAGCTATTTTTGTACCTGCATGAAACAAAAGAATATCTGAAACCATATTTAATCCGATAATCTTTTTCCCTTTCTCATAAGCCTCAGGGTACCCTCCAGACACCAAAATGACTGTTGAGGCAACTTTTTCGCTAATATGAATTTTGTATTCAGAAAGTTTTCCTTTTGAAGTTGCATCAAAAAGATCTACCAAATCACTCTCTATTCTTGGCATAACTACTTCCGTTTCGGGATCGCCCATTCTTACATTGTACTCAATTACGAAAGGATCACCATTTACATTCATTAATCCAATAAAAATAAACCCTTTGTAGTCAATACCATCTTTAAACAATCCATTTACAGTTGGTGCAATTATCCTTTTTTCAACCTTAGCCATGAAAGTTTTATCAGCAAATGGTACAGGCGATATAGCACCCATTCCGCCAGTGTTAAGACCAGTATCACCATCTCCAATTCGCTTGTAATCCTTAGCCTCAGGGAGAATTACATATGATTTACCATCTGTAAGTACAAAAATCGAGAGTTCAATCCCCTTGAGAAATTCTTCAATAACCACTTTTTTACTAGCATCACCGAATTTTCCTGCAAAGAATATTTCGAGAGTATCATATGCTTCGCTAATTTCATCGCAAATTACTACTCCTTTTCCAGCTGCTAGACCGTCAGCCTTTAATACAAATGGTGGTTTTAATTCCTTTAAAAAGGACTTTGCTTGGTCTAGGTGATCAGATGTGAAAGTTTGATAGGCAGCGGTTGGAATTTTATGACGAATCATAAATGCTTTTGCAAAATCCTTGCTTCCTTCGAGCATTGCTCCAATTTTGTTTGGCCCAATAACAGGAATATGTTTAACTCTATAATCTGCAAGAAAACTATCATGAATCCCTTTTACAAGTGGTTCTTCGGGACCAACAACTAAAATATCAATATTTTTCTCAATAACAGCTTGCTTAACCTGTTCAAAGTCGAGAGGATCAATGTTCATGTTTGATCCAAGGGTTGCTGTTCCTGGATTTCCAGGGGCAATGAATAATTTGCCGAGTTTTGGACTTTGGGATAATTTCCAAGCAATAGCGTGTTCGCGACCACCTGAACCGAGAAGGAGGATATTCATAGTTGCTATTTTTCAAGTGTAAAAATATACTAATCCTGAAAATAACGCTAATTCAAAATGAAAATCTAAAAAGTAAAATTCAATAATTGTTTATTGATATAAAAAAACCCTCTTAAGAGGGTTTTAATATGCTTCGTAAGAATAATATTTTTAAATTAACTAGGAGTTCCATAAGGACCCGTGGTTGATTGAACATGACCAAGTCCTAAGAATCCAATGCCTTTTCCAGAATACAATTTTGGTTTGCTCCATGTTTTTTTAGCCTTGGACTCGGCGCCAATATTTTGCTTTACAATCATTATCGAATTATTACTTTTCTTGACTTACTTTCTTTACTATTTGAAACCTTTATAATATACAAACCAGTCTTGAGGTTGCTATTAATTATTTCATGAAGTGATTTTACAACTCCAACATACTTTTCGCAACCTAAGAGATCAAATATATATATTTTTGAGTTTAGCTCACAATTCAAAATATGAATTTGGTTATTGTAAGCATAAATTTTTAACTGGTCTGTTATAGGATCGGTTATGTTTGTTCCTGGATTAATAACCACTGTAACTGGTCCTGCAATAGAGAAGCAACCAGTGGCTTCTATGGTTCCTTTGATATAATAATCTCCTTGCGTAGCAGTATTGGGAGTATTGTAAGGTACGGAAGCATTAACATCAAGCCAGAAGGTATATATTAATCCTTCAGTTGAACCTTGTGTGATTTCAGGAGAAGTCAAATCAACCGTTGCAGGTTTAGTTACTGCCAGAGGGTTCGTAACAATAACTGTTGGGGTTGGATTTACAACTACTGTAATTGGATCAGAAATTGTATACGAACCATTTGTCGCTGTTCCCTTAATGTAATATGTTCCTGCCTCGGCGTTGTGGTAATAAGAGTAAGGAATTGTTGCGTTTGCATCAGTCCAATAAGTGTACTTTAACCCAGCATCAGAACCAGAAGTAATTGTTTCTGCGGTTAAGTCAACAGTTTGAGGTGAGCATACAGCACTTGGATTGGTAACAACAACCTTTGGAGCAGGAACAAAGTGAATTACAAACCTTGAAGTATCATCAGGAATTGATTTAAAACCAACCCTCTCTGTAGTAAATATGTACTCTGGATTAGCAATTAAATCATGTATAGTATCCAACTTTGTATCTTCAAGATAGATGTTGTTTTTCCTAGATGTTTTTGAAAGGTTTGCAACAAATTTATATTCACCAGCATTAAAAGCGCTTAATCCAAGATGAATAGATTTTTCTGCAGTAGCGCTGGGTTTTGTTGATTGAATTGCCAGATTTATTTTTTCGGGTGAAAGTGAGTAAATTTCTGCAATGTTATTTATAGTGTCTTTTAAAAGCAATTTTCTTGAATCCCAATCATCAAAATTGTCTTGAGCATAGCTAGATTGTATAAAAATCGCTTCATCCCTTTTATCGTTTGAGTAAAGGTATAATCTAAGTATATCTTTGTCTGGTTCATTAATTACTTTGGCTTTTGGACTTTTAAGAAAAGGGGCAGATCCCCAATCATGGGTTCTTGCGTTTCCATCAATTATAAGATCGCCAACAAGACCGTCAGCAGAGCATTGAACCCAAAACGCTTGCATAGGAGGAATTTTTCCATCAACGTTTGCAGAACCGTTGTTCCCAGTCCCTTCAATAGCATTACCATTATAAGTTTCGTACACCATTGTTCCTGATGTTGTTGATGTACGATACCAGATTGTATTTGTTAAATTTGTTTTTGTAGTAATTGCATTCCAGTCAATAACTGCAGGGTATGGGTTTCCCATTATATAGAATTGCTTATTATCAGCTCTAGCAATACCGCTTTTTTCATAGTAGCTATCTGCATTGGGGGTTCCTGTAAAAGAGAAAACGGCTGTTGAAGTTGAGCGAAATAGGTAACCTTTTGCAACAGTTAGCGGCGTTGTCAGGTTTTTAATTTCAACCCACTTTCTTGTGGATTCATCAACATATAATAATCTATTTGTTGTGCCATTTGCACCAACAATATTACTTGTTGCATTATTTATTGGGGAAGAAAAGAATAAGCCCCTTCCAGTATTTCCAGCACACCATTTGTTGTATAAGACATTTCCATGGTTATTTCTCCGCTAACACTTCCAACATTAATAAAGGTTCCCATTTGGGGTCTGTTAGGGGTTGTGCTGGTTTTTAGGATTAATGGTTTAGCAAAAAAAGCATAATTTCGTGACGTAAGCCCAATACCCGCAGGAACAATTAGTTGAGCGTCAGTTGTAGTAGTAATATCGTAGCAATCAAGTGAGTTGGTTAATGTTAAAGATGAAGTGTTATCAACAGTGAGATTTTGAATATAATCCGGCATTAGGCTTCCTGTTACTTGTGCCCCAGAACCATTAAATACAAAGTTGGCATAGCCAATATATGAATAACCATTACTGGTAACATTTACACCATCAATTCCGTTTGGATTTGAGGTCATAAAGGTAGATAAGTCTCCAATTGATATGCTACCACCACCATCGACTATATATGATTGAGCATTGAATGTAGCATCATAGCCAATATCGAGCAATCCGTTGACTGTAATATTATCGTTAAGCGTTTTTGTACCTGTTGATGAGAGTGTTAAATTATTATATGTTAAATTACCTCCAATTTGCTGATCACTACCACTGTAGTTAACAATCCCATCAAGAGTTGTAGTTGTAGGCCTATTTGTAGCAGACCACCATCCTTCGTCTCCAGAAAATGATGTATCAAAGGTTCCACTTGAATTAACAGTAAGGTTTGTTGCATTTACATAATTACTTGTACTCAATGTACCATCAATTGTAAAATTTGTTGCGTTTATGTAACCGCTTGTGTTTAAATTTCCTGATACCGAGATGTCGGTACCAATAATATAGTTATTTGTAAATAGTGTACCATCTACAGTAATTGTTGGGAACGGATTAGTAGAAGCCCCTCCCGAAATTGTATTATATACATTAAATGTCGTTCCACTATTTACCGTTAAAACGGCACTATTGATTCCAATAACCTGATTTGTTGAGCTTACTGTTCCGGCCTGAACATAAAGAGTTCCACCGTCAATTTTCATAAAACCAGCAACGGTTAAAGTCTTGGATGAGTTAAAGGTTATGTTAGAGAATGTAACATTTGCACCAATTAGTGCACTGATCACACTAACAGAACCAGATGTTGAAGCTGCTCCTGTAAATATTATTGTGCCTGTTCCGCCGATTGCATCGACTGCAATGTTTCCACTACCTGTAAGCAATCCTCGAATAGTTAAAGAGGATCCTGAATTTATTGTTATTGCATCAACAATTGAAGTTACTGTTAAATTGTTACATACTTCATTAGAGCTTACGGTTATATTATAACCATTTGTGAATGCATTATCCCCTGCAACGGGTTTTGTAGTAAGAGTACCACCAGAGGCAAGTGTATACCATATAGTAGTAGATGTCCAGTCTCCACTTGCGTGAGCGTATTTATTGGCACCCAAAATATTACTGTTAATTAATAAAGTTAACAGAATTAGGATATTTCTAAAAATTTCTCTTTTCATTTTTCCACTATTCTGAATTAGTGTTTCTATAACAAATTAACTTATAAAAATACTTACTTGCAGTTCCTCTTTCCAAAACATTTACCGACTAGTATACGTGCTTAGAAGTATTGGGTTTCAAATAAATAGTTGTAATTAGATTTCTTCAATCTACAAAGATACATTGATTAATGCTATTATAAAATTAATATAAAACTATTCATTAACAAAAACCATGCATAGATTCATTTTTAGCATTATACATTTCAATAACAACTAACGAGACAGATTTGTTTGTTGTTTATGATTCCGTTATAACACTTGTAAATGATTATATTTGTATTAAACATTAAAATAAATGAATTCGATAAAATTAAATTCAATTATTAAAAGAAATCCTGAGTTAGTATCAAGTGATGTTGATGGAGAAAAGGTAATGATGAGCATTGAAAGTGGCGAGTATTTTGGTCTCGATCCGGTGGGGGCTAGAATTTGGGAGCTTATTGAAAATCCAATACAGGTTAATATATTGATTGAAAAACTCCTAGATGAGTTTGAAGTTGAAAAGGAACTGTGTGAAGCAGATACGCTTGATTTTTTAAAGCAATTACTAGAAAAAAATCTTATAATAATCTTCAATAAATAGTTAGATATGCCTGCTAAAATTTTATGTTTTATCAGGTTAGAGGGAGAAGAGCGCTCTCTTTTTATTCAAGGGTGCTTAATTAGTTTTAAGCATTCAGTTATTACAAACCTACTCCCAATGCGATGGTATGCAAATAAGTTGGGATGTAAAGGAAAAGAGTCATCTTATTTAATCAATGAAAATGATATGCTATTAGTTAAGAAAGTTGAAAGAGCAATGCGACGTGTACAAAAGTATTTTCCATGGAAAGTTAAGTGTTTTTCAGCTGCTTTAACTGCAAAAACCATACTTAAGAAAAATAATATTCCATCAACAATTTACCTAGGAGTTAAAAAAAACTACAATGATAAAATGATGGCTCATGCTTGGCTAAGGTGTGGAAATATAATTGTTACAGGAAAGGATGAGATGAATAATTTTACCCCCTTGGTTTACTTTTCTTAATACTGTTTTGGATTTCCTTGCTCGTCTAAATAACCATATTGCTTCATAATTTCTCTATGTTTTTTACAAATTACGTTAACCAATTCAGTTGGTAGTTCAGTTTTCCAAGAACCAGCAATACCTTTTCTAAAGAATGACGCTGCATTAGCGGGTTTTTCCTTGAATCCTTTTTCCGCTTCCTGCCTTTGCATTTCATTGATATCACTATATTTAAGTGCTTGTTTTATCTCCGCGTCAGAAGCATTTATACCTATAAAATCAGTTGCTTTTCTAAAAGTGTTAAAGGTATCACCTTTCATATCTTCGTAACGGAGAACAAGAACAGGCAGATTTGATTCATTAACCCAGCTTTTTACATGACCACTCCAAGATAGTAGCCGCTGTCTTAACTGGTTATGAAGCCTATTCTGTGAACTGCTGAAAGCGTAACTTTCATCTGCCATAACTTTTACTGTAATATCTAAGGGCTTATTAAGATGATTGGCAAATGAGACAGCTACATCAAGTGGATTTCTGATAAAATAAATAACAGCCTTTGTAACCTTGGGGTCAAACATGGGTTCTCCAGATTTTGTGCAAAGCCATGCATCATGAACTTTTTGAAATAAAAAATCATTTGAATTTTTTGCAGCATATTCATAAACCCCGGAACGAAGGTTATCAATTTCTTCAGGAGTGAGATCAGATGATGATAGTCCTGTAGCTTCATCAAATAGTTCACGATTACTTGCAATTGGTGTTGCAAAAAGATTATTTATATCAGATGGATGGTTTTCCTTTGATAAAAGGTTAGAGAGGAATACCCTAAACCAAGTGTTTCCGGACTTTGGGTAAGAAGCCAACCATACTATTTTTTTTAGATCATCCATGTAAAATCAGATTGATCAGTTCATCAAATATAAATTTTCCAGAGGGTCGGCTGAGCCTTATTATTTCAGTGCTTTTTGCAAGTAAATCGAAGGATTTAAAGTGTAGGCTGTTCATTTCTTTACCAGCTACAAAATTAAATCGGTAAGTATGAGTTTTAAGAAGGCTGAACTTCTCAACCCCTTTTATTTGTTCAACCTTAAGCTCGCCAAGGTTACTTGAAGTGATAATGAAGATTTTACTTAAAGGGAGGGGTTTATCCCAAAAACTATCAGTTATTGGGATGCTATGTTTTTCGAGTTGTTTCCTTGTTTTGGAATAATGAGCGGGATCTCCACCAAGCTTAAGTATGGAATCAGGCCACAGTTTCATTTGCGGATACCCCGGATGGACAATAGGATGTTCATTTTCGGAGAATGAGATTACACTAACATCATCAGATAGTAAAGAGTACCCCTTTTTTTGAAAAGCTGCTGCAAGCGTTGATTTTCCTGCACCCGAAAGACCCGAAAGTATTATTGCAGATTCTCCTATTTTAACAGAACTACCATGAAATGGTAATAACCCTCGTTGATGAATTAGTGCACCAATGGCAGAACCCAATAGAAAGAGTCGAACTTCGGATAAATCCGCATTTTGATAAATATCGATTGTAATTTTATTCCCATTTTGAATATAATAGCGTGCAATATTATCAACCTGAAGAAGAAACTCTTGCTCCTTAGTTTGAAATCGAACACCCGAGAATAATGGGTCTTCTATTGATTCAGGAACACTACCCGCCTGTATAATAACATTTGGAGTTCCCGATGAAATGATCAACTCGGGACATTCAATATCTGATTGAATGGTTAAACCAAACGCTTTATATTTGAATAATGGACTCAAATTTCTTTAAAAAATATAATAAAAATCCCTATGAATATTAGGGTTATTAGCAAATGTAAGGATTCTTTTTCAAAATAATTAAGTAATATTTCTAATCTAGAGCTAATTCAATGTTGATTGTTTAAATTTACCGTTAAAAAGTAGTTTATGCTGATAACCGATCGCGCTAAACTTATTGCCTGTCTTAACCCAGAGCAACGATTGCTAATTGCAATTTGCTCCGATCAGCATAGCCCGCTAAGGGAGAAAGCAAAAAAATGGCTTGCCCGACCATTTAGCTGGGAGCGGATGATGATTCAATGTGATCGGCATAAACTATTTCCTGTTTTTTACAAGAATCTTTATGAGGATTCAACAAGGTATCATATCGATATTCCAACGAATTTAAAATTAAAATTTGCTAGCCAAAAGCAACAGGTTCTGAAACTAGCGGCTGAAGGAGTTCGAATTACTTCTGTTTTAAATAAAGAGAAAATACAAAGCATTCTTCTAAAAGGTCCTTTTTTGTCGGAGCAGATTTATAATGATGTTTCGTTACGACCCTCAAGAGATATTGATATGCTAATTCTACCTGAGAATATAAATCAGGTAAATGAAATACTGCTAGGCGAGGGGTATAAAATGATTTATCCAGACTTTGGGCTTACAAAAAAGCAAACTGTATACTACCAGAGAAAGCGGAATCAGTATGCGTATCGAAACCCTGAAAATGGTTGTATGATTGAACTTCATTGGAGGTTATTTTCTCAGAAATCGCTATTCCCGGTTTCCGCCGAAGATGTTTTTGTACAGAGCGAGGAGCGAATAATGGCAGGAAAGCCCATTAGGGTCCTTTCTCCCAATTATACAATAGAATACCTTTGTATTCATGGTGCATTGCATCAGTGGTTTAGGTTGCTTTGGCTTAAAGATATTTCGCAAATATTCGACAACAAAGAGTTAGATCTCGATAAAGTACTTTGGAATGCAAGGTTACATGGTAACGAACGAGTCATTGAGCAAGCTGCTCGTTTATCGTATCTCTTTTTTGGAACACAGATTGGCAAATCATTTGAAACAGCTTCAAAACCTACAAAGGCAATTGTTAACCACGCAATAGGTGCAATTGTAAGCGATGAAAAATTAACGCTCTCGCATAGGTTAATTCGCTTGAGAATGCCAATTTATAAGATGAAACTGAAAAAGGGGCTATGTCACAAACTCAGCTGCTGGTCGATTCTTCAGCCAAACTTCAATGATTGGAAAAAGGTAAAACTACCTGATTCGTTATTTATTCTTTATTTTTTCCTACGACCCTTTATTTGGTTTAAAACATACTACTTTCAAAAGGGAAAGTAATATTTACAACGTCTTAAAACTCGATTCTTTTGAACTTTAGACCTTTTTGCGAAATTGCCTCGAGCACTCTTGGTAAAGCATACCTAAGACTACGTTCTGCTTTTCTTGAGTCGTGAAAAACAATGATTGCACCAGGATGTATGTGGTTAATCACATTATTTGCTACACGTCGGGGAGATATCCTTCGGCTATAATCCATACTTAGAACATCCCACATTATGATCTTATAACGTTCTCGAAGAATTCTGCGCTGTGAAGGTTTGATACGACCATAGGGGGGACGATAAAGTTTACTATTTACAAAACCATTAGCAAAATCAACATCTTGTACGTATTGCCCTGTTTCTGTTGCCCAACCCTTTAAATGGCTGTATGAATGATTTCCAATTGTATGACCTTCAGCAACTACCCGTTCGTATATATCTGGATTCAACTCTACATTCTTTCCTAGCATGAAAAAAGTTGCTTTAGCATCGTACCGTTTAAGCTGATCGAGTACCCAGAATGTTACATCCTTTGTTGGACCATCATCGAAGGTTAAAAAAACCCCATCCTTTTCATCTGGAAAGCTCCAGATGAAGGATGGGAAAAGTCGTTGAAAAAAACGCGGAGGGCTAAGATTAATCATAAAATCATCTACGGTCTAACTTAGCAGCAAAAGTATTAAAAGTGTTTTCGATTTCCTTTTGATGGCTTCCCTTTTCGTAGTTTTCGGCCATTTTGTATAGCTCTTGAATAATTGCCATGTTGAGTTGAATTTCATTGCGCAGTCTCATCATGTCGTTTTTTGGAAGATCGAAAATGTACTTAAGCATACTTTCAGAATTACTAAGCATTTCCTTTGAGTACAAAATTCCTTTATCAATTGCCCCTGCTTCGTAGTACCCTTCGATCAATGACATCGATAGGTAATTGAAAGGAACATTTTTAGAAGGAATTAGCTCCATGCAACGATTCAAAACAGTCAAAGCAGAATCCTTTTTTCCTTCAGCTAATAGAGCACTAGCAAGTCGAGCAAATATGGTTCGATAGTTAGAAATAATTCTCGAATTATTCTCATCAATATAAATACTTGGATTAGCAATACTGCGGAACCTGTACTTATTCATGATATTGTCGTACATAAGTTTAGTATCAACCTTTCCAAAGTCATAGTTTTTTTGTTCAGCATCAATAGGAACAATTCGATACATCATCCCTTCAAGTTGGAAATACCTTTCGAGGTTTTGATACGAATCATTGCTAACTGTTGTACCCATGTAAATTGGACGTTTCCAATCGTTTGTTGCCAAAAGATCAAGTACTACAAAGCCTTCTTTTGGTATTGCACTTTCATTTATTCTCCACGCCATGGTATCAACAATCTCCTTGGCTCGCTCAGGTCTTACTGTACCAGTACTAATAATTTGATCCTTCTTTATTGGCAAGTAAAGCGTTTTGGATGGGATAAAGCAAATCTTATCATTCTCTCCGAAAGGAGATTGAACTTGGGAAACTTCATTATCGCTTAGAATAAAGGAAATCACTTGTTTGAGTTCAATAGCACCTTTAATTTGATCAGAGACGAGGATATAATCACGCTTACCTGAGTAGTATTTATCGTGAGTCATGCTTAGCGGAAGCGGATCAGATGTATAGGCTTTACGTTTCATCTGGTCGATGTACCAATCACCGCGTAAATAGTTGAGGTTTGATACACGAACATCACGGCGCACCCCTTCAACTTCTTGGTTGTACCAAAGAGGGAAGGTGTCATTATCACCATAGGTGAAAAGCACAGCGTTGGGAGCGCAACCAATAAGCATATTATAACCAAAATCAACAGAGGTATATCTACCTGACCGATCATGATCATCCCAGTTTTGAACACCCATTAATATTGGTGCTACCATACAAATCGCCCCGCTACTAATTGCGGCATAACGTTCATTTATCGCTTTTTTAATAAGTTCGTAAAGTGCTAAAACCCCTAGGCCAAGCCAAATGGCAAAAGCATAGAAACTTCCGGCGTAGGCGTAATCCCTTTCACGCGGTTCAAAGGGTTTCTGATTTAGGTATACTACAATTGCAAGTCCGGTTAATGCAAAAAGGAGGGTAACAACCCAAAAATCTTTTTTATGCTTTCTAAAATGGTACCAAAGTCCTGCAATTCCAATAAGTAGGGGTATAAGGAAATATTTGTTTCTTGCTTTATTGTTTAGGTAAACTTTTGGAAGCTTATCCTGTGGACCAAGTCGTAAATTATCAATGAACGAGATTCCTGAAATCCAATTTCCTTTTAGCACATCGCCACTTCCTTGAAGATCGTTTTGCCTACCAGCAAAGTTCCACATAAAGTAACGCCAGTACATGAAGCCCATTTGGTATTTCCAAAAGAACTTGATATTATCTGCTAAAGTAGGCACATATCGAGTTTCGGTTTTCCCCTCATTATTTGTTAGCTGAATTGGGATTCCCTTGTAGTTAGTCCATTGCTTATATCCTGTTACATGATTGGGTTCGTTGCTGTACATCCTTGGAAATACAGTCATAAAGCGATCATCAAATTTGTAGTTGATCCTCCTGTTAGCAACTATATACTTCCCGTCTTTTGCTATATAAACTGGCGCACCCTCTTCGGTACCAATTACCGGAGCATTAAAGGTTTGTCCATAAATCAATGGACTATCACCGTATTGTTCGCGGTTAAGGTAGTAAAGCAATGAGTACATGTTATCAGGGTTATTCTGATCCATAGGAGGGTTAGCAGACGATCTAATCACAGTAACTGCATACGTACTGTAGCCCATCAGCATAACAGCAATGCTTAAAAGAATTGTGTTTGCGATAACTTTATTATGCTTATAGGTGTAGTTGATAAAGTATACTAGCAATGCAATTATAACAGCAAAATAGAATAAAACGCCAGAGTTATATGGTAATCCAAACCCATTAACAAAAAGTAAATCGAACTTTGAAGCAAGAACAACAAACCCTTTGATAACAAATATAAGAGACGCCAACAAGAGAAACATTCCTACCAGTAATGCCTTAACTACGCCCCATTTTGTTACTTCGTACTTTTTAAAGTAGTAAACCATTACAATGGCGGGTATTGCCAGTAGGTTTAGAAGGTGAACACCAATTGATATACCCATCAAAAAGGCGATTAGAATAATCCATCGATTTGCATACGGTTGATCTGAAACATTTTCCCATTTAAGTATTGCCCAGAATACTAGTGCAGTGAAAAGCGAAGAGGTTGCATAAACCTCCCCCTCAACGGCAGAAAACCAGAATGTATCAGAGAATGTGTATGCAAATGCTCCAACCAACCCGGAGGAGATAATCAATACAAGTTGTGAAAGGGAAAAAGATCCGTTATTGCCAACAATTTTTCGAGCAAGATGGGTAATGGTCCAGAATAGGAACATAATTGTGAATGCGCTCGCTAATGCCGACATTGTGTTTGCAAAAACAGGAATTAATGTTTTGCTTGGGGCGAACAAGGTGAAAAAACGTATGAGAATCATAAAGAAAGGGCTTCCTGGAGGGTGCCCTACTTCCAATCGATTACCACTTGCAATGAACTCTCCACAATCCCAAAAGCTTGCGGTTGGTTCAATTGTCGCAATGTAAACTATTGCAGCAACTAAAAATGCAAACCAACCAAAGATATTATTGTATTTTTGGAATGTTTTGCTGTCAAATGATTCCATACGAAAAGGTGTTTGTTTTGATGGTTCAAATGTATAACTTTTTTATTTGAGATAATTGAAAGGTACATTAGTGATTTGCTATTGAGTAATGCCTAATGTTTTAAAAAAGGTTAATTTTAAAAAAAATTGTATGATGAGGTTTTTAACATTTCTATTGGTTTTTAATAGTGTGTTGTTATCTACAAAATCTTATTCTCAGGAGGTTAATGATTGTGTTGATAAGGATACTGCATGTGTTAAGGTTCAACTTTACAGTTCGGCGTTTTTTGATAATAAGGAGTTCACTAGTAAAATAAAAAAGGGCTATACCTATCCGGGATTCTTTTTTCAACCCCGATTATTTTATAAACCTTCATCTAAAACATATTTTTCTGTTGGATTTCATTCATTGTATTTTGCTGGTGCCGATTCATTAGATATTCTTGTTCCTGTGTTGACCTTTAAATACTCGATAACGAATAAATTCGATTTTCTTTTAGGCAGTATTGATAGTAAACAACGCCATTTTCTACCCGAACCGCTTTACAAACCCGAACGATTGTTTATATCGTACCCCGAGGCAGGTGTTCAATTCCTTGCCAATACCAATAATTTTAAGGGAGATTTATGGATAAACTGGGAACGATACATTAAGAATAAGAGTCCTTTTCAAGAACAGTTTACAATTGGTTTTTCTAGCATTTACTCGGTTCAACCATTTGACGAATCAAAAGGATTTTATTTCCCATTGCATTTACTGGCAACACATCAAGGGGGACAGATTGATACTACCAAACTTCCAGTAACATCATTGGTAAATATTGCTGGTGGTATTGGTTACAATTTCCCAATAAATGAAAAACTAACACTGGGTGTTGAGTCCCTGTTTTTAATGTATAAAGATATTTCTCCAAAGCCTCATTATACTTATAAGACGGGTAATGCTATCTATCCAAAAATATTTTTAAAAGGAAATTTTTTTAGGCTTGATCTTGGGTATTGGCAATCATCAACCTTTGTAAATCCAAGAGGTGAGGAGTTGTTTGGATCTATTTCAACGGTTGATACAACATTCAACCAAAAAGAGAGAAACCTTGTTACTGCGAAATTTATGTTTAGCAAAATGGTAGCGAAAGGGTTCATTGTTGAATTACGGTTGGATGTTTATAATGATGTAAAATCATCAACCTTCGATTATAGCTATACGTTTAGGATGATATTCGATGATCAGCTGTTTTTCCCAAAACTTAAATAGTGTTGTCTGATGGATTATTTAGCAGAAGAAACTAGGTACAATAAAATGGTTTACCGCCGTTGCGGAAAAAGTGGCGTTAAACTCCCGGCAATTTCTTTAGGCTTATGGCACAACTTTGGAGGTGTTGATGATTTTCAGAATAGCCAGAAAATTTTACGTAGAGCTTTCGATTTAGGGATAACGCATTTTGATTTAGCCAATAATTATGGTCCGCCTCCTGGTTCTGCCGAGGAAACATTTGGTAAGATGATTAACGCCGATTTTAAAGCGTATCGCGATGAAATGATAATTTCAACAAAAGCGGGATATCTGATGTGGCCTGGCCCTTATGGCGAGTGGGGGTCGAAGAAATATTTAGTATCTAGCCTAGACCAAAGCCTGAAAAGACTTAAACTCAATTATGTTGATATTTTTTATTCCCACCGCCCTGATCTAGAAACACCCTTAGAGGAGACCATGACAGCTCTTGATTTGGTAGTTAAACAAGGTAAGGCGTTATATGTAGGAATATCGAACTATAGCCCTGAGCAAACAAAACTAGCTGCTAAAATTTTAAAAGAATTAGGAACGCCATGCCTTATTCATCAACCTCGTTACTCCATGTTTGATAGGTGGGTTGAAAACGAACTTCTCGATGTTCTTGAGAAAAATGGAATAGGCAGCATTGCTTTTTCTCCTCTGGCTCAAGGATTGCTTACCGATAGGTATCTGAAGGGAATTCCTAATGGATCAAGAGCCTCCAAGGCACATGGTTTTCTTCGTCCACAGCACATCACAGAGGACAAAATTAAAAGGGTAGAAGCACTAAATGCCATCGCTCAGAATAGAAACCAATCATTAGCTAAAATGGCAATTGCCTGGTTATTAAAAGATTCAAGAGTAACCTCAGTGTTGGTTGGCGTTAGCTCAATATCTCAACTCGAAGACTGTATAGGTTCGACGAATAACTTAGCATTTACAGCAGAAGAAATTATATTGATTAATAAAATTCTTGAATAAAAAACCCGCCATAATGGGCGGGTTCTCTATTATATTTTAGTAATTTGCTATTTGCTCTTTGGGCAGTACATCTTTACCATTGGTTCTGCTTGCTTGTAGCCTAGCTCAAGTGCTTTATTGAAATCTTCGCAGGCTCCTTTTGTATCTTTTACATTCATTCTTGAAATACCACGGTTGTAATATGCTTCAGCATCTTTAGGATCCTTTTGAATAGTAAAATCGTAATCGGCTAACGCATCCTGATGGTTCCCAAGAATAGCCTTTGAAACAGCTCGATTGTAATAAGCTTGCGCAAAATTTTTATTTAGATCAATAGCCCTTGAGAAATCGAGAATGGATTCTTTATAGTTTTGACTTAAAGCCTTTGCAACGCCTCTACCATAGTAAGCTTTTAAGAAACTACCATTTAACTCTATTGCCTTGCTAAACTCTTTTATAGCAGAAGAGAAGTCCCCTTTTTTAAGAAGCGCTCCGCCCTTTACGCTGTATGCTAGGTCATATTTGCTATCAATTTTAATTGCTTTGTTAAGATTATCAATAGACTCATCAAACTTGTTAAGGTTAAACTTAACCTGTCCTAGGTTATAGAAGATTTCCTTATCTCCTTTTTCCATTTCTGAAGCGGTGGTTAAATCTTTTTCAGCACCAGAAAAATCCTGAATGTTCAGTTTAAAAATTCCTCTCTTTTTATAGGCATCAGCGGTAGCATTGGAGCCCTCTATCATTTTGTCGTAATCGCTAATAGCACCCATGAAATCGTTGAGGTGTGAGCGTGATTCTCCTCGGCTATAGAACGCCTCGATATTTGAACCATCAAGTTCAATGCTTTTATTATAATCCTTTACTGCATCATCAAACTGCATTTGGGATGCTTTGAGTAACCCCCGATTGTAATAAGCTTTAGCGTATTTATCATCGAGCTCAATTGCCTTATTTACATCAGCTAAAGAGTTGTCATATTTCTTAAGCCTACGATAAGAAATCCCACGATTTAAAAAATATTCAGCAACTGAAGAGTTTAAACTAATCGCTTTTGTGAAATCGATGATGGCAATCGAATCCTTTGATAAACCAGCGTTTGCTAACCCTCTTGCGTTAAAATAGATGGGTTTTTCATTAAACCAAATTGCTTTACTGAATTTCGCTAATGCTTCAGAATACTTCGATGAATCGAGCAATTCTTTGCCATTAATATAATTTCTTTCAGCAAACCTTGGGCGTAATAACATAAAAACAATAAGTACTAATGCAACGGCTGAAATGCCAATGATGAGTATCTTCTTCATGGGTTTTATTTTTTTATTTATCTACAAAAATAATAGGACCATGCAAAGTTGCAGCTAATTCGGTAAAATAAAATAGGTTGAACCGATAAAAAGGATAAAAATATCTTAAATGGTTATTAAACAATTTGTCTTTATGCCGATCATATAGGTTTAAATTGATGAATATTTTTTTTATGATAGGATTCATTTTTTTTCAAAAAAATATTTACAACCTTTAAAACTTTAACCATTAAGAAAATTGTGTACACTCATTAACCAACCTTATTTATGAAATCACGATTATTCCAAACGAAACCCATTCAACAAATTCTTTCGGAATCGGAAGACAAAGAGCATGGTTTCAAGAAAACACTGGGTCCCTTAAACCTTACTACATTAGGTATTGGTGCAATTATTGGTGCAGGTATTTTTGTTTTAACCGGGCAAGCTGCTGCCCAGTATGCAGGCCCAGCAATTGTAATTTCATTTGTAATTTCTGGGTTAGCCTGTGCTTTTGCTGGATTATGTTACGCAGAATTTGCCGCGATGATACCTATATCTGGAAGCGCATATACTTATGCCTACTCAACGCTAGGTGAATTTTTAGCATGGATAATTGGTTGGGACTTAATTCTTGAGTATCTGTTTGCAGCATCAACCGTTTCGGTTGGGTGGTCGGGTTATATGATTAGTTTTTTGAAAGATTTTGGGATATATATTCCTGCACAATTTTCAGCAGCAACAGGAACAACACTCGTGGATGTGCCAAATATGGGATGGAAGCCAATTACCGAAGCACTAACCAATACATTGGCTTCAACTGGGATCTCAATTGACAGTCTACCTCATACCACTGCAATTTGCAATGCTCCAGCAATGTTTATAGTTGCAGCATTAACCCTTCTGTTAATTGTAGGGATTAAGGAAACAGCCAATTTCAATAATATAATGGTTATTACTAAGGTTTCTGTAATAGTTCTTTTTATTGCAATAGGCTATATGTTTATTAAAACTGCAAACTGGCATCCTTTTATTCCTGAAAGGGTAGGAGATTGGGGGCACTTTGGGTGGGGTGGTATACTTCGAGCATCGGGAGTAATATTTTTTGCTTATATCGGTTTTGATGCGGTTTCAACGGCAGCACAGGAAGCTAAAAATCCCCAGCGCGATATGCCGATAGGTATTTTATCTTCTTTGGGTATTTCAACTGTGCTTTACATTCTAGTTGCAATTGTGTTAACAGGTATAGTTAGCTATACACAGCTTAATGTAGCCGATCCTGTTGCCGTTGGTGTTGATGCAATGGGCAAAGGGATGTTCTGGTTAAGGCCAATTATTAAGATTGCTGCAATTGCTGGTTTAAGTTCTGTTATTCTTGTAATGTTAATGGGACAACCTCGTATTTTCTTCACTATGTCAAAAGATGGTTTATTACCCCCTGTTTTTTCAAAGGTTCATCCACGTTTCAAGACTCCATATGTTAGTACTTTAATGACTGGCTCTGTTGCTTTAATCTTAGCAGGTATTCTACCCATTGGAATTCTTGGAGAACTAGTTTCGATAGGAACTTTACTTGCTTTCACAATAGTTTGTATTAGCATTATAGTTTTAAGAAAAACGAGACCCGATTTACCACGTCCTTTTAAAACTCCTTGGGTTCCTGTTGTTCCAATTTTGGGCGCAGCCATCTGTTTAACTCAAATGATTGCTCTCCCAATTGACACATGGCTAAGGCTAATAATTTGGATGGCAATTGGTTTTTTGATTTACTTTTTCTATGGTGTAAAGAGAAGTAAACTAAATCAAAAAGAGAAAATTGATTCTTTATAAATATTTGAAGATCCTCGCACTGCCGAGGATCTTTTTTTGTTTTTCAAAATTGAGTGGTTTCGTCGTCAATAGATTAATGCTATTCTTTTTAATTATAAACTTTAAAAACTCTACTGATTTTATTTAAAAATATATATTTGTGCTGTGAAAAATTTATTTAAAACCACATCAATTTTGTTTTTTGTTGCTCTGTATTGCTCGTTAACGGGCTTATACAGAGATAATTCTTCTTCGGTTGCTGTGGACCCTCGGAGCAACTCTTCAATAAATTTCCAAGAATATTTCTTTATCGAGTCCTCAAACACAAATGATCAAGTTGCAAATAATGAAAGCGCTGTTTCGTATAGTACACCTATAACCATTATTAAAAACACTACAAGCAAGTTTGCTTGCTCATTATTTGCTATAGAGCGGATTATTCTTAACACATTTTGGCAATATAGTTTTGATTCACATTTTTTATTAATTCAGTTTTTGCAAACGGATATTACTTTCCCATTTCATAATTTCTGGTAGTATTTCTTTCAAATTCAGACAGATAATTTTGTCGATATTACTAGGTATTATATACTTAGTATTTTGAGTTTGATTTTAAATTTGTAAACCAGATAGTTAAAGAATATGGGAACAACTATTATTGGATTAGTAATCACTCTGATTTGTGCATTACCAATCATTTTGTGGAGTTTGAACAATTATAAGAAGAAAAAAAAGAAACTTGAAATATTGAAAGGCCTTGCAAAGGAGCATAATTGTAAAGTAGGACAATTCGATTTAACAAATAAAATATTGGTTGCTTCAGATAAATCGTTGCAAAATATCTTCCACATAAAGTGGATAGATGATAAAACATCAATTCAAGTAGTTGATTTAAATGGAGTTAAAAGTTGTGAGGTCAATAATTTTTCTAAAAAAAGCAGTAATAAGAAAAGCAGTTCAGGGGCAATTGAAAAAATTGAGTTAATACTAAAACATCAAGATGCTAAGAAAAATGAAATCGCTTTGGAGTTTTACAATATCGAGCGCGATGGAATAAACCTTGGAGATGAATTGCTGCTAGCCGAAAAATGGTGTAATATTATTAATAGTGAAATTGTATCAATAACAAAAAAGACTGAAAGTTAATCTAGAAATAGTTGTACCCTTAATTTGATACTATGTCAAGTGGAACTCATAATCATGAAGATCACTCTTTGGCAGGAAAGGTAAAACAGCACACCCAAGTGCAAGCCCAAAGATGTTATCAATGTGGAAAATGTAGTGCCGGTTGCCCTTTAGCTGCCGATATGGACTACCCGCCAAGCATGATTCTTAGAATGTTACAAACTGGCGATCCTGTAATTGGAGATAAGATTCTCAGATCATACACAATTTGGGTTTGCTTAAGTTGCGAAATGTGCATTCAGCGTTGCCCAATGGAAGTGGATATTCCAGTTATGATGGATTACCTGCGTCAGGAGTCAATCCGTCAGAAAAAGGTTAACCCAAAGGCAAAAAATATAGTTTCGTTCCATAGATCATTCCTTGATTCGATAAAATACACCGGAAGGCTATCCGAGATACTATTGGTAGTCGATTACAAGTTGCGGTCGTGGAAACTGATGCAAGATGTTGTCCTAATGCCGTCTATGATATCCAAGGGGAAACTCCATTTTATCCCCGAAAGGATAAAAGGAGTGAAGAGTATTTCAAAAATTTTCTCAAAGGTTAGCAAGGAGGAAAAGAAATGAAAGTAGGAATATACCCCGGTTGTTCGCTGACAGGTTCAGCAAGGGATTATAACGAGTCGGTTTTTGCAATGGCTAATGCATTTGGTATTGAACTGGAGCAAATTCCCGACTGGAACTGCTGTGGTGCAACCGCTGCACATAATTTGAATAAAGAGCTTTCGCTAGCATTACCTGCAAGAATCCTCGCAAATGCAGAGAAACATGGCCTTACTGATGTTGTTGTTCCGTGTGCTGCATGTTACAGCCGCTTGGTTGTTACCCAGCACGAACTACACCATGATCCAGAATTAAAAAATCGCATCAACGAAGTTATTGGCATGGAGTACAAGGGTACAACCAATATCATGAATGTGATTCAGTTCATCGATAAATATATTGCTGGTCAACTTGAAAGTAAAGTAACCAAGAAGTTCAACTATAACGTTGCTTGCTACTATGGTTGCTTAATGGTACGTCCTGCAAAGATTCTTAAGTATGATCGTCCTGAGAATCCACAAACCATGGACGAGGTTATGAGAAAAATTGGGGCCAACGCATTGGATTGGAATTACAAGGTTGAATGTTGCGGTGCTGGTCTTTCTATCTCAAAAACGGATATGGTTGCAAAACTTTCAGGTAAGATCATTGAGGATGCAACCTACCACGGAGCTGAGGCTATTATTGTTGCCTGCCCAATGTGCCATTCAAACCTCGATATGCGCCGTAAGGACATCAATAGTTTCTGGAAGGCAAAGTTTGATGTTCCTGTAATCTACTTAACTCAGGCTATTGGACTTGCAGTAGGTTTAACCGAGAAACAGGTTGGGTTTAAGCGTCACTTTGTTAAGGTTGATCTACCGGTAAAGATTGATGAACCTGTTGTTGAGAAAAAACCAAAGGTAAATCCAGTAACAGCAGAAGAATAGTATAAGATATGATTAACGAATATCTATTAACGAATAGTGATTTAAGAACTCAAATCAAAAATCTTAAATCGTTAATCCTTATTCTTAAATCAATTTAGAATATAATAAATATTAAGGATATATGGCTCGAATAGGAGTTTTTGTTTGCCACTGCGGCGAAAACATAAGCGCAACGGTCGATGTAGTTAAGGTTGCCGAGGAAATTGGTAAGCTTCAAGGCGTTGTTCATAGTGTCGAGTATAAATATATGTGTTCCGATCCCGGACAATCATTGGTTGTAGATGCAATCAAAGAGAAGAAGCTTACGGGCGTTGTAGTTGCTGCTTGCTCACCTCGTATGCACGAACCAACTTTCCGTAAGGCTTGTGAGAATGCTGGTCTTAACCCATTCCTCTGCGAGATGGCAAACCTGCGCGAGCATTGCTCTTGGGTTCACGAAAAGAATGAGACAACAACCGAGAAGGCAATCGATATTGTTAGAACTTTGGTTGCGAAGGTTCAGCAGAATGCCGCACTTCAACCTATCAAGGTTCCTGTTACCAAAAAAGCATTGGTTATTGGTGGTGGAGTTGCTGGTATTCAAACTGCTTTGGATATTGCAAACTGCGGGCATAAGGTGATTATGGTTGAACGCTCCCCATCTATTGGTGGGCACATGTCTCAGCTATCTGAGACCTTCCCAACCCTCGACTGCTCACAGTGTATTCTAACACCACGTATGGTTGAGGTGGCTCAGCATCCAAATATTACCTTATATACATACGCTGAGGTTGAAGGACTGGAAGGTTTCATCGGAAACTTCAAGGTAAAAATTCGTAAGAAATCAAAGAGTCTAGACGAGAAACTCTGTACAGGTTGCGGCTTGTGCACAACCAAATGTCCTCAAAAGAAAATACCAAGCGAATTTGAGCAGGGTCTAGGATTCCGCACTGCTATCTATGTTCCTTTCCCACAGGCTGTACCAAACAAGCCAGTAATCGACAAAGAGAATTGTACTTACTATCAAAAGGGTAAATGT
>Ga0209099_1001425_pt1 | contig 23966 bp, 19 predicted proteins | sample AD_JPNHW2_MetaG_FD_184430 | JGI IMG/M metagenome (GOLD analysis project Ga0209099, IMG submission 184430) | Active sludge microbial communities of municipal wastewater-treating anaerobic digesters from Japan - AD_JPNHW2_MetaG (SPAdes) (version 2) | ecosystem: Engineered > Bioreactor > Anaerobic... | reverse complement strand
CAGGTCGCCGCCTGGCTCCCTTCGAGGCCTAGTCCTCTTCGAGGCCTAGTCCTCTTCGAGGCCTTCGCCCGAGGCGGCGGTGCCCTTCGTCGAGAGGCCCTCTCCGGGGGCCGTCTCGAGGCCGGGCAGGAGGCTCGGCTGTCCATGCGGACGCTCGGGGATGATGCCGCGGTTCGCGGGCGGGGTGTTCACCTTCCCCGAGCCCAGCACCTCCGGGTTGCGGACGAGGTCGCGGGGCTTGGAGCCCTGGGCGGGACCCACGATGCCCTTCTCCTCCATGAGCTCCACGAGGCGGGCGGCGCGGTTGTAGCCGATCTTGAGCTTGCGCTGGATGTAGGAAGCGCTCGCCTTTCCCTGCTGGAGGACGATCTCGAGGGCCTGCGAGAAGAGGGGGTCGTCGTCGCCGTCGTCGAAGAGCGAGGGCCCCTCGTCCTCCTCGTCCTCGTCGATGAAGATCTCCTCGTCGAGGTAGTCGGGCTCGCCCAGGGTCTTCACGAACTCGACGGACTTCTCGACCTCCTCCTCGGAGACGAAGGCGCCCTGCATGCGGATGGGGAAGGGGTCCCAGGCGCTCGCGAAGAGCATGTCGCCCCTGCCGAGGAGCTTCTCGGCACCGACCATGTCGATGATGATGCGGCTGTCGAACTTGGACGCGACCATGAAGGCGATGCGGCTCGGGATGTTGGCCTTGATGAGGCCGGTGATGACGTCGATCGAGGGGCGCTGCGTGGCGAGGACGAGGTGGATGCCCACGGCCCGCGACATGGCCGCGAGCCGCGCGAGGGTGGACTCGAGCTCCTTGCCCGTCGTGGCCATGAGGTCGGCGAACTCGTCGATGATGACGACGATGTAGGGCAGCCTCTCCTGGACGACGCCCTTCTCCTTGATCTTGCGGTTGTAGCTCTTGATGTCGCGCACGCCGAGGCGGTCGAGCATCGCGTAGCGCCTCTCCATCTCGCAGATGCAGTACTGGAGGGCCTGGAAGGCGCGCTTGGGCTCGGTGATGACGGGCGTGAGGAGGTGGGGTACGTCGTTGTAGAGCTTGAGCTCGACGATCTTGGGGTCGATGAGGATGAGCCGCACCTCCTGGGGGCTGCGGCGGAAGAGGACCGAGAGGATGATCGAGTTGACCGACACCGACTTGCCCGAGCCCGTGGCGCCCGCGATGAGGAGGTGGGGGGTCTGCACGAGGTCGATGAACTGGACCTCGCCCGCGATGTCCTTGCCGAGGGCCACGGGAATCTCCATCTTCGCGGTCCTGAAGGACTCGTTCTCGACGATCTCGCGGAGCGAGACGATGGAGCGCCTCTCGTTCGGCACCTCGATGCCCACCGCGTGCTTGCCCGGTATGGGCGCCACGATGCGCACGCTCGAGGCGGCGAGCCGGAGGGCTATGTTGTCCGCGAGGTTCGCGATCTTGGAGAGGCGGACGCCGGGCGCGGGCAGGATCTCGAACATGGTGATGACGGGGCCCTTGCGGATGCCCGTCACCTCGGCCTTGATGCCGAACTCGGCCAGGGTCTCCTGGAGGATCTCCGCGGACTTCTTCGTCTTCTCGTCGATGATCCAGTACTGGCCGTCGGGATAGGCGTTGAGGAGGCCGTCCACGGGCACCGAGTAGGGCTTCTCCCAGGGGCGCGGGGGGAGGTGGACCCCGGGAGCCTTCCGCTTGCCGCCCGAGGCGTCCTCCGCCTCGGCCTCCCCGACGACATCGCCCGCGCCTGCGACGCCGGCCACTCCCGCGGAACGGGCAGCGCCCGCGGCCGCCGAGCCCCCGCCCTGTCCGGGCGGCACCGAGGTGAACTCGATGACGTGGCCCTGGGGCGCGGGAGCCTCGGCCTTGGCCGCGGGACTGGGCTCCGGCGATCGTGGAGCGACCGCAATGGTCAGGGTCTGGACCGGAGCGGGAGCCGGTCCGGCGGCAGGAGTATCGATGTAGCTGACGTCGGAGATCGCGGACTCGTTGGCGCCTTTGGACGCGCCGGCCGCGACGCTGGCCGCATGGCCCTGCCCTACCCCCGTCGCAGCTCCGGCTGCCGCGCCGGCCGCAACGACGGCTGAGCCGGGGGCAGCGCCGCCAACAATGCCGCTGGTGGCGCAGGCGACAGCCTTGCCGTCCTTGCCGGAGGTATTGCCCTTCTCGCTCCCCGTAGCAGTTCCATCGAGGCAGCGGAGGGGCGGAAGGGCCGGCAGGGTCGGGACCTTGAACTCGAAGGCGCCATCGGCAGGGTCGGCCACTGCTCCGCGGCTGGTGGAGGAGGGGTCGCCGGCAAGACCTGGGCCGGAAGCCGCGGCGCTCGCGGCGCCCGCTGCCTTCATGGGCGCGGTTCCGCCCGTCGCGAGCGGCAGGAGGCGCCTGACCGGATGGTCCTCGACCGTCTCGATGAGAACCTCGCCGTCGCGGGGGAGGAAGAGGAGGGCGAGGCGCGCGATGAGGAGGACCAAAAAGAGGAAGAGGAAGGCAAGGACTATGACGAGGGCGGGCAGGCCGAGGGATTCGAGGGCGGGCCAGGCCGCGAAGGTCGAGGCGGGATCAGCGGTGAGGCGGGCCAGGGCGGCGAGGACGAGGAAGGGAAGGATGGAGGCGATGAGGGAGAAGATGGCCGTAGGCCTGAAGCCGGGAAGGAAACAGATGAGAGAGGCGACGGCGAGCCAGAGGGGGATGAGCCAGGAAGCCCAAGAGAAGGATCCCGCAAGGGCGGCCCCGAAGGAGGAGAAAAGGCCCGCGCCGTTCCCCGCCCCCAGGGCGAAGCCGACGAGGAGGGCCAGGGCGGCGAGGATGCAGCCGGCCGCCCGGCTCGCGGGAGAGGATGAACGAGGGCTCTGCATGCTGTGGGACTCCCTGCTATCGCGCGAAATATGCCTCTTCTCCAGTTATCGGCTGCTTTCGGGGAGGGGTAGAGTCCCCCGATGCGCGGCCGCCATCGACCGCGACGCCGGGCCGCGGCGGAAGGAGAGTATACGGCGTTCGGGAGTCTTGGTCATGAGGTCCCGCGACTCCCCCTTTCCTTTATATGAGAATATGTATATATTAAAAACCTCTACTTGAATCAGCCTCGACGCCGTAGTATTGTCAACCAATTCGACAGAGGAAGGACCTGCCAATGATAGTTGAGAAGGACCGCGTGGTCAGCATCGATTACACTCTCCGCGACAACAACGGGAATCTCATAGATTCCTCCGAGGGATCGGATCCCCTCGAGTACCTCCACGGCAACGGGAACATCATTCCCGGCCTCGAGAAGGCGCTCGCGGGCAAGAAGGCGGGCGATAAGCTCACCTGCTCCATCGCCGCCGCCGACGCCTATGGCGAGCGCGACGACAGCCTCATCTTCAAGGTCAACAAGTCCGAGTTCGAGGGCGCCGATATCGAGGTGGGCATGCAGTTCGAGGCCCACGGCGAGGAAGGCGCGCAGATCGTCACGGTCGTGGGCATCGAGGGCGAGGAAGTCACCATCGACGCCAACCACCCCCTGGCCGGCGAGACCCTCAACTTCGACGTGAAGGTCGTCGACGTCCGCGAAGCCACCTCCGAGGAGCTCGAGCACGGCCACGTCCACGGCGGTTGCGAATGCGGCTGCGAGGGCGACTGTGAGGACGACGAGGGCGAGGGAAGCTGCGGTTGCGGTGGTCATTGCCACTAAGAACCCCAGGGGACCGGCAATGAGGGTGAAAAGCCTCGATGTCGTGATCCTCGCAGCCTGCGCCGCCGGGATCCTGTTCTCGGCGGCGCGCGTTTATGGCTCCGCCTCCTCCGAACCCTCGGTCTCCATCTCGGGCAAGGGAGGAGAGTGGGTCTATCCCCTCAAGCAGGACAGGAAGGTCGACGTCGAGGGTCCCCTCGGCGTGACCATCGTCGAGATAGCGGGCGGCACCGTCCGCGTCGAGGATTCGCCCTGCCCGAACAAGACCTGCGTGGCAGCAGGCGCCATATCGCGGCCCGGCCAATGGGTGGCCTGCCTGCCCAACGCGGTCATGGTGCGGATAGATGGTTCGGGAGGGAAAGCGAGCGTCGATGCCGGAACCTACTGACACTGCCGAAAGGCCTCCCGCGGCCAGGCTGGTCGACAAGGCCGATCTCACGGCCCTCCTCGGCGCCTTCTGCTTCTTCCTCTCCGCGATCGAGTACATGATCCCCAAGCCGCTGCCCTTCATGCGCCTCGGCATAGCGAACCTCCCCATCCTCATCGCGGTGGACATCCTCCCACTGCCATGGTTTCTCGTCCTCGCCCTCGTGAAGGTCGTGGGCATGAGCGTGATCTCGGGCTCCCTCTTCTCGTACATCGCCCTCTTTTCCCTCGCGGGAACCCTCGTGGCCGCCCTCACCATGTGGCTCGCGCGGAAGGCGGGCGGGCGGCACATCTCCTTCCTCGGAGTGTCGGTCCTCGGCGCGACCAGCTCGAACGCGGTGCAGATCTTCCTCGCGAACAAGGTGGTCTTCGGCGAGGCGGCCTGGCTCATAGCGCCGGTCTTCCTGGCCATGGGCCTCGTGACCGGCGCCGTCCTCGGCGTCTTCGCCGAGCGCTTCGTGTCCCGCTCCGCCTGGTACGCCAGGGCTTCGGGGAGGGCCGATGCGTGACCTCGGGCCCGACGCGCGGCGCGGCGCGGAAAGCGCCAGCGCCTCCGCGGCCGGCGACGCCTCTCCTGCCTCCCGCGGCGCCTCGAAGGCGAAGCGCAAGGAGTCCCGCGCCCTCAGGGCCGAGCGCTATGACGGCCTCTTCCCGGCCTGGAGCCTCGCACTCTCGGGGGCCCTCTGCTCGATCGCCTATCTCTTCCAGCCGAACATGGTCCTCAAGGCCGCCCTCTTCGCCCTCTTCCTTGCGGCCGCCCTCGCCTCGGGCAAGAAGGTTTCCCTCCTCGCCACGGTCCTCGTCTCCGCGGGCATCGTGGCGGCCAACCTCCTCGTTCCGGTGGGCAGGGTCATCTGGCAGCTCGGCGCCTTCCGCGTCACGGAGACCGCCCTCCTCGAAGGCCTCGACAAGGCCCTCACTTTCGAAGGCCTCATCTACATCTCCAAGGCCTCGATCAGGCCCGGCCTGCGTCTTCCGGGACGTTTTGGATTCATCGTGTCGAGGGCTTTCGTCTATTACGATCGCATCGTAGAATACAAGGGCAGGATAAGGGCGGCGTATCTCTTCGAAGATATCGACGCCCTCATGCTCGCAACATGGGAGGCTGCCGTCCCCACGGACGCGACGGCGGGCGGGAAGAAGCCGAAAGCGGCACTGGGCAATGCCCTCGCCTTCGGCGCAGCGACCCTCTCGCTCGCCATCCTCGCAGCCGGTTCCCGATTTTCGAGGTGATACACGGTGAAACTCAGGACTAAGCTCGTAAGCATCACGATGGTGCCCCTGGTCGTCGCCCTCGCACTGGGCTCCCAGGTCATCGTCAATGAAACCAAGAAATTCTCCGCCGCGCGCGAAGCCAGCCAGGTGATCACGATCATCAAGTCGGGCGGAGACGCCATGAAGGCCGTGCAGACCGAGCGCGAGCTCAGTTTCGGCGTGCTTTCCGGCGCCGACCTCGAAGCCCAGCTCGCGTCGGCGCGCGGAACCGTGGATTCCTACCTCGGCAACGCCGTCACGGCTGCCGAGATCGCCCACATGGATGTAGCCGGCGAGTTCGAGGACGTGAAATCGACGCTGGGATCCCTGCGGAGCAACGTGGACGACAGGTCCCGCCTCGCGGATTCGAGCTTCAGCGATTACGCCGAGCTCGAGGCGACGCTACTGGCCGACCTTGTCGATATCGCACATCGCGCCCCGTCGGAATACGCCCAGCAATTCTCCGGCCTCGTCCTCCTCCAGTCCGCCGAGGAGCACGCGTCCAAGGTCCGCGGCAGGGCCTCGAGCATAGCCACCCTCGACGTGCCCATCACCGAGTCCTCCCTCCTCGGCCTCGTGTCGGACTACGCCAGCATCACGAACGAGCTCAACAGCCCCGCCCTCGTCATCACGCCCGAGGTGGACATGAAGCGCGCCGAGGTCTTCGCGGCCCAGGAGTGGCAGACGCTGTCGGACGCGGTGATCGCCATCACCCAGCGCGCCTACTCGGGCGGCTATGGCCTCAATGGCCCCGCCGTAAATGTGGCCGCCGGCACCGTCGTTGACCTCGCAAGCAAGGTGATGACGAGCGCGGACACGGAAACGCGGACTGCCGTCGACGCGAACCTCAAGAGCGCCCGGCGGACGATCATCGTGGTCGTGGCGCTGGTCCTGTCCATCATCCTGGCCTCCCTCATCGCCAACCTCCTCGTCCTCGCCTCCCTCATGCGCCGCGTGGGCAACATCACCGAGGCCTTCAACGAGATCGCCAAGGGCGAGGGCGACCTCACCCAGCGCATCGACTTCACGATCAAGGACGAGATCGGCATGCTCGCCGCCGACTTCAACGCCTTCACCTCGTCGCTCGGCGGCATCGTGGCGGGCGTGAAGGAATCAGCCCGGGGCCTCTCGGCCGACATGGGCGAGCTCGCCACCAACATGAACGAGACGGCGAGCGCCGTGGAAGAGATAGCCGCGACCATCGACTCGATCAAGCAGCAGGCCGTCAACCAGGGCGCGAGCGTGACCGAGTCCGTGGCCACCACCGAGGAGATCGAACGCCAGGTCCACACCCTCGTGCTGGCGGTCGAGCGCCAGGCCGAGAGCATCTCCGTCTCGAGCTCGTCCATCGAGGAGATGGTGGCCAACATCCAGTCGGTGACGGCCAACGTCGAGCGGATGGGCGACTACTACAAGCGGCTCCAGGGCAAGGGCGCCTCGGCGCGCGAGGCCATAGGCCACGCGGCGAGCCAGGCCCGCGAGATCGAGGACCAGTCGGCCAACCTCCAGGAGACCAATGCCATCATCGCCGGCATCGCGGCCCAGACCAACCTCCTCGCCATGAACGCGGCCATCGAGGCCGCGCACGCGGGCGACGCGGGCGCGGGCTTCGCCGTCGTCGCGGACGAGATCCGCAAGCTGGCGGAGAACGTCTCCCTGCAATCGAAGGAGGTCGCGAAGACCATCACCTCGATCAGGAACGTCATCAGCTCCGTGGCCCTCGCCTCGGCCAGGTCCGAAAAGGACTTCGCCGAGATCGTCGAGCAGATCTCCCTCCTCTCCAACCTCGAGGAGGAGGTCCTCTACGCCATGCAGGAGCAGAGCCAGGGCTCCTCGCAGATCCTCGAGTCGCTCTCGTCGCTCAACGGCATAGCCCAGGAAGTCCGCAGCGAGTCGACCCGCATGAACGAGGGTTCGAGCGCCGTCCTCCAGGAGATGCGCCGCCTCCTCAGCCTGAGCTCGGAACTCGAGAACGGCATGAACGAGATGGCGGCCGGCGCGGGCCAGATCCGCGAGGCCGCCGCGAGCACCAACGAGCTCTCGATCAGGGCGGCCTCGAGCGTGCAGAAGCTCGCTTCCGACATGGACAAATTTAAAACCGAGTGATCGCGTAGGCCCACGCAGCCAGGTTTATTGGAAGGGCTCGATCGAACCTTTTCATGGACTATATAGGGCGGGGCCTGGCAGACAAAAAGAGGGTCGGCTGCTGTGCAGCGACCCTCTTTTTGTCTGCCACCCGCCGCTCTGCATGTGCATGAAAAAGCATGTACCGGGTTCAACCAACGTAACGGCCAGTGAGCGCTCCCGCCGCGATCACGCGGGCTTTCGCGGTTCAAGGACCAAGGGCCACCTCGACGGCGTCGAGAAAGATGCCGGCGGCGAGGAGGTCGGCAGAGCCGCCTGGGCTCAGCCGCCGCTCGACGAATTCGGCATCGAGGCGGGCGAGGGCCGCGCGGCCTTCGTCCGTATGCAGGGCCCCCGCCTCGAGGACCCTCGCGGCCCCAGCACGCACGATGGCCAGGCCTTCGGGGCCGCCCCTCGACAGGACGCAGGTGTCGTCGAGCTCGGCCATGGAGCCGAGGAGGGCGTCCATGAGCGCCATTTCGCGTTCCCCGACCGGAGCGGAACGGCTGCGGCGCAGCGGAGGGAGGATCCTCCGCGCCAGGATGGGATAGCCGTCCTCGGCCTCGCCGCGCACGCCACGAACCCCCAGCTCCCGGTATAGACGCGTCCCCGCGCTCACGGTCCCTGCGCCGTCGGCCCCGATCCCTGCGGTGCCTACGGTGCAGCCCGCGGCACGCGCATGACCGGCGAGCTCGGCGCCCACGATGCCCGAGGCCATGGCTGCGGCCAGGCGCAGGACAGTCTCAGCCAGGGCACCGCCCGGCTCGCCGTCGCCGTCGCCGTCGCCATAGTCCGCGACGGCCAGGGCTGCGGCCGCGACGAGGAGGCCGAGGGTGAAGACGGCGCCCTTGTGGGTGTTGACGCCATGCGTTGTGCGAAACATATCTTCTTCGGCCCGGAGGCCGAGGGGCCTGAGCGCGGCGAGGATCTCGCGGGGGCCGGCGACGGCACCTGCGCCATTGGCGGCGCCACCGGCGGCCGCAGAAAGGGCGCGGGACGCGAAGGCAGCGAACCAGGGGCGGAGCGATTCCGCCGAGGCGACCATGAGGGGATGGTCCATATCGTCATGGGCGCCCGGCCGAGAAGGCCCCACGAGGCCCGGCTTGCCCTGCAGCGCCGCCTCTGCGAGGAGGGCCTCGGCCGCGGCATCGCCGAGGAAGGCGGCGAGGGCCTGGAAACGCGGCGGGGCCACGCCTTGCAGGATCTCCATGGGCGCAGGATACACGCCGTCCGCTGGGCAGTCGAGGGGCCGCCCCTGTAGGACGGACGCCGACATGCGAATATGGGGCCTTCCTACATACGGATCCTCGTCGAGGCCACATGCTTCAGGTAAACGGGGTCAACAGGCCCCGCCCAAAGGAGAACAAGCGCATGAAGAAAACGCCCGTCGCGCTAGTCGCATTGGCCCTCGTCGTAGCGGTCGGCTTCCCAGCCTCCGCCGCGCCCGCCGCCTACCCGTCAAAGCCCCTCGAGATAATCGCTCCGGCCAACCCGGGCGGTGGCTTCGATGCCCTCGCCCGCGCCATCAACCGCGCCCTCGAGGTCGAGAAGCTCTATCCCCAGCCCATGTCCGTCGTGAACAAACCGGGCGGAGGCGGAGCCGTCGGCTTCGCCTACATGCAGATGAAGGCCAAGGACGATTACGAGATGATCGTCTATTCGCCGCCCCTCATCATCGGCAACCTCAACGGCACCTTCCCCGGCAAGTACACCGACCTTACTCCCATCGCCAAGCTCATCACCGACTACCAGGTCTTCCTCGTCAGGGCCGACTCGCCCTACAAGACCTTCGCCGACCTCATGGCCGCGGTCAAGGCCAATCCCGGCGCCGTCAAGTTCGCCGGCGGCTCGGCTGCGGGCAACATGGACCACCTCGCCTTCTGCAAGGTCGCCAAGGCCGCGGGCATCGATCCCTCCAAGCTCGTCTACGTCGCCTTCTCCGGCGGCGGCGAGGCCATGACCACCCTCCTCGGCGGCAACGTCGCCTTCGTGTCCACCGGCGTCGGAGAGGCCCTCGGCCAGCTCCAGGCCGGCACCGTCCGCGCCCTCGCCGTGACCTCGCCCGAGCGCCGCGGCGGCATCCTCTCCAACGTCCCGACCGTCAAGGAGTCCGGGATCAACGCCACCTACGAGGTCTGGCGCGGCGTCTTCGGCCCCGCCGGCATGAGCCAGGCTGCCGTCACCTGGTGGGCCGCGACCCTCAAGAAGATGGTCGGCACCGCCACCTGGAAGGATTCGCTCGACAAGCTCCAGTGGGTCGACGCCTACGCCGACGCGGCCGCCTTCAAGGCCTTCCTCGCGGAGGAGTACAAGTCCTACCAGGGACTGATGAAGGACCTGGGCCTCTCCAAGTAAGGCCCTCCTTCCTTCGGGCCCCGCGGGCGCGGGGCCAGCCGCCGGACCGGAGCCCGGCCGCCTCCTTTCGGGAGCGCGGCCACGCTCCGGTCCGGCCATACATGGAGTTCCATATGGCAAAGGTTGCCAAACGGGAGGAGCGCATAGCGAGCGTGGTCATGACGGTCTTCGCCGCGGCCTATCTCGTCGCCTCCTTCATCGTGATTCCCCACCCGACCATCAAGCAGCAGGTCGGGCCAGACGTATTCCCCAAGGCCGTGGGATTCCTCATGCTCCTCGTCTCCGGCATCTACCTCGTGCAGCAGCTCGTTGGCTACGCCAAGGAAGCCGACGAGAAGCGGGCGGAGATCATCGGCGCCGACGAGAAGGTGGAGACCAAGGCCGACCTCAAGACGATGGGCATCATGCTCGTCATCATGTTCGCCTACGCCTTCCTCTTCAACCTCCTCGGCTACGCCATCACCTCCTTCCTGGCCTTCATGGCCGGCTCCTTCGTGCTCGACAGGAAGCACCTCCTCCGCGACGCGCTGATCGCCTTCATCGCCAGCTTCGGGATGTACTTCATCTTCACCCTCGTCCTCAGGGTCCAGCTCCCGCCAGGCCCCCTGAGCCTGCTCGGCCTTTAGGAGGCGGTCATGGAACAGTTCCTGGCCAACATCGCCCTCGGCTTCAGCGTCGCGGGAACGCCCTTCAACCTGGTCCTCGCCTTCGTCGGCGTCTTCCTCGGGACGGTCATCGGCGTCCTCCCCGGCATCGGGCCCATGACGGGCGTCGCCCTCCTCATCCCGATCACCTTCGGCATGCCGCCCGCCTCGGCCATCATCCTCATGGCGGGCATCTATTACGGCGCGATGTACGGCGGATCGACGACCTCGATCCTCGTCAACACGCCCGGCGAGTCGTCGAGCGTCGTGACCTGCATCGACGGCCACAAGATGGCCAAGCGAGGCAGGGCCGGCCCCGCCCTCGCGGCGGCGGCCATCGGCTCCTTCGTGGCGGGAACCTTCGCCACGATCATGCTCATGGCCTTCGGCCCCCTCCTCGCCAAGGTCGCCCTCAAGTTCGGGCCGCCCGAGTTCTTCGCCCTCATGGTGATGGGACTCACGGTCGTCACGAGCCTCGCGGGCCGCTCCATGCTCAAGGCCATCTTCTCCATGCTCTTCGGACTCGCCATAGCGATGGTCGGCATAGACCTGCAGAGCGCCGTGCCCCGCTTCACCTTCGGCAACATCCAGTTCATGGACGGCATCGAGTTCCTCGTGGTCGCCATCGGCATCTTCGCCCTCACGGAAGTCTTCATCAACATCTCCGAACTCAAGAACAAGAAGGACGTGTCGATGGAGAAGATCCAGGGCAAGGTCATGATGACGAAGGAGGACTGGAAGCGCTTCTGGCCCTCCTCGATCCGCGGGACCCTCTCGGGCTTCTTCGTCGGCGGCGTGGCCGGCGCGGGCGCCGCGGTGGCGAGCTTCGTCTCCTACGGCATCGAGAAGAAGTTCAGCAAGCACCGCAAGGAGCTCGGCGACGGAGCCATCGAAGGCGTGGCGGGCCCCGAGTCCGCGAACAACGCGGCGGCGGGCGGCTCCCTCATCTACCTCCTCTGCCTCGGCATCCCCGGTTCCGGCACCACGGCCATCATGCTCGGCGCCCTCATCATGCTCGGCCTCCAGCCCGGCCCCCTCCTCTTCACGCAGCAGCCGGCCTTTGTCTGGGGCCTCATCGCGAGCATGTACATCGGCAACATCATGCTCCTCGTCCTGAATCTCCCCCTCGTCGGCATGTGGGTCAAGCTCCTCAAGCTCCCCACCTACCTCATCACGCTGTTCATCATCCTCTTCTCCTTCCTCGGCGTGTACACGATGAACAACAGCGTCCAGGACCTGGTACTCATGGTGCTCTTCGGCATCGTGGGATACGGGATGAAACGGGCAGACGTGCCGGCGGCACCCATCATACTCGGCATGGTCCTCGGCAAGCAGATGGAGGAGAAGTTCCGCCAGTCCATGGTCATCTCCGACGGAAGCCTCGGCATCTTCTTCTCGAGGCCGATAGCCGTCGCCTTCCTCATCATCGCCTTCATCTCGATCACGAACCCCTACTGGAAGGCCCTCTTCCAGGCGGTCAAGAAGCGCCTCGTCCCGCCCAAGGCCGCGGCCTAAGGCCAAGACCTTCTTAGGACTTTTAAGGACAAGGCGAGGGGCTGCCCGTAAGGGCAGCCCCTCTTTTTATCCCGGGGAGAGCCGAGGCGCCGGGTCGCCGCGGGCCACAGCATGGACAGGCGGCAGCGCCGCGGCCGGCCCCACGAGGCGGCGCAAGTTGCGGCGGGTCAGCGCCGCGCGCGAAGCCTGGGCCGCGCTGCGCCGCGGAACGGCGCGGGCGCTATCGGGCGGAGGGCGTAGCCTCGAAGGCGAGGTCGATGAGGCGCTCGGCCGCGGCGGCGAGCTCGGGGAGGGGATGGGAGGCCTCGGCCATGCAGTGTCGCGCATCGCGCCCGCAGGCGAGGCAGACTCGGGGCCCAAGGCCCGCCGCCGCCCGGCCGAGGGGCTCTGGCAGGCCGGCGAGGCCCGGCAGGGCGCTCCGCACGAGGACGTCGGCGTCGAGGAGGCGCCCCCAGGGCAGGCCCTCCTCGAGGCCCACGACGAGGTGCTTCAGCTCGAGTTGAGGGGCGTCGACGGCGTAGACGGCCTCGGGTCCTGCGACGCCGTCGCGCCGCGAATGTTCGAGGACCGCCATGCCGGCCGCCGCGAGGGCCGCTTCCAGGGCAGCCTCGGCGCGATCCATGAGGGCCCGCCGCCGTGGGTCGTCCTTGCGCGGGCCCGGAGAGACGAGGGTCATCGAGACGAGGGGAAGGCCCCAGCGCTCGAGGAGGGCCGACTGGAGCTCCCTGCGCGCATCGCGCGCCGCGAGCACGTCCTCGAGGCAGGCGAGTCGGCAAGCTCCTTCCGTCACCGTACCTCGCGGATGGCGTCGATGATCGTGCCGTCGCGGTACTCGACGAGGCCGACGACGCGATCGCCGTACTGCACCGGATCGGGATCCCCCGTGATGGAGCGCGCGAGCTCGCGGAGCTCCTGGATGTCGCGGAGCTCGACGCCGGCCGCGGCCAGGGCGGCCTTGAGGTCCTTGCGCCTCGGGTTCACGGCGGTGCCGCGGTCGGTCACGAGGATGTCCACGCTCTCGCCCGGCGTGACGATGGTCTCCACCCGGTCCACGACGCTCGCGGTGCGCGCGCGCACGAGGGGTGCCACGACGATCGAGAGGGCCGAGCCGGCGGCGGTGTCGGAATGGCCGCCCGAGGCGCCGCGGATCACGCCGTCGGAGCCGGTGATCACGTTCACGTTGAAGTCGGTGTCCACCTCGAGGGCCGAGAGGACCACGACGTCGAGGAGGTTGACCGCCGCGCCGGGGCAACCGGGATCGGCGTAGGTGTTGGCGTCGATCTCGATGTGGCGCCGGTTCGAGGCCAAGGACCTCGCCGTGTCCGCGTCGAAGCTCTGCACGTCGAGGACGGCGCCCACGAGGCCCTCCTCGAGCATGTGCGCCACCTGGCTCGTGACGCCCCCGAGGCAGAAGGAGGCCTTGATTCCCCGCGCGATCATGAGCTCGCGCAGGTAGCGGATCACGGCGAGGGAGGCGCCGCCCGTGCCGGTCTGGAAGGAGAAGCCGTCATGGAGCACCCCGGCGGCGTCGATGGCGGCCAGGGTGTTGCGCGCGATGAGGAGCTCGCGCGGATCGCGGGAGATGCGCGTGGCGCCCACGCCGATACCCTTGGGGTCGCCCACCGCGTCGATCGGGACGACCCAGTCGACGAGCTCCTGCCCGATGCTCGCGGGGAGGGCCGGGTAGTCCTCGAGGCCGTCCGTCAGGACGACCACCGTGCGCGCATAACGCGCGTCAACCCTCGCGTAGCCCAGCGAGCCGCAGGCGGACTTGCCCGCCCAGCCGCGCGCATTGCCGTAGGGATCGCAGGAAGGCGCGCCGAGGAAGGCGACATCGGGACGGAGGGTCCCTTCGCGGAAGGCGCGCGCGCGGCCGCCGTGGGAATGGATGAGGACGGGCTCGTCGAGGAGGCCGTGGGAGATCCCGTCCGCGAGCTTGCCCCGGAGGCCGGAGCTGCAGATCCGGCGGATCACGCCCGAGCGGCAGTGCTCGACGAGGGGCGCGTGGATGGAGGAGAGCGAACTTGGCGCGAGGGTGAGGTCGCGGATGCCCGCGCGCGCGATGGCGTCCATCACGAGGTTGACGACGTAGTCGCCCTCGCGGAAGTGGTGGTGGAAGGAGACGGTCATCCCGCTCTCGAGTCCCGACCGCCGCACGGCCTCGTCCACGTTCTCGAGGACCTTGGAGGGCCTTCCCGCGGAGAGGAGCTTGCGCGGCGCCGAGACGCCCTCGGCCCTGGCCCAGGCGCCCATGAAGGGGGCGAGCCTGCCCAGGTCACCTGCGGATTCGGGAATGTCGCGGCCCAGTGTCGTGCGGCTCATGCCTCCACCTCCTCGATCTTCATGCCGGAAGCCCTGGCGAGATCGAGCACGCGGGCGGCCCGTTCCACGATCGGCTTGTCTATCATCTTCCCGTCGAGGGCCATGACCCCGAGACCTCGGGCCTCGGCCTCGGCGGCCGCGGCGACGATGCGGCGCGACTTCCTGATCTCCTCAGGCGTAGGCGCGAAGACGCCGTGGACGAGGGGGATCTGCGAGGGATTGATCACGGACTTCCCATCGAAGCCCATCTGCTTGATGAGCCGCGCCTCGCGGAGGAGGCCCTCGTCGTCCGAGAGGTCGGTGAAGACGGTGTCGATGGCCATGATGCCCGCCGCCCTCGCGGCCATGACGATGCGGCCGCGCGCCTCGAAGAGCTCCACGCCCTCCGGGGACCGCGTCGTCTTCATGCTCGTCACGAAGTCCTCGGCCGAGAGCGCTATGCCCACGAGGCGCGGCGAGGCCACGGCGATCTCGTAGGCGTTGAGGACGGCGAGGGGGCTCTCGAGGGCAGCCATGATCCGCACCTCGCCCGCGCTGCGGCCCGAGGCCTTTTCGGCCGCCTCGATGAGGCCGACGAGGGCCCTGATATCCTCGGCCCGCTCCGTCTTGGGCAGGCGGATGACGTCGACGCCCGCCGCGACCATGGCCGCGACATCGTCGCCTATCCAGGTTGTATCCATGCCGTTGACGCGGACAACCTTCTCGACCCTTCCGTAATCGATGGCCTTGAGGGCGCAGAACACAAGGAGGCGCGCGGCGTCCTTCTCCGTGGGCGCCACCGAATCCTCGAGGTCGAAGATGAGCGAATCGGGGCCGTAGATGTGCGGATCCTTGACGAGGGCCGGGTTGTTGCCCGGCACGAAGAGCATGCTTCTCCTGAGCTTCGCGATCATTTACGGCCTCCCCAGGGCGCCGCGGACGCGGGCGAGCCCTCCTGCTCCGCGGCCCTGAGGCAGGCCGCGAGGACGCGCGCGCGGATGGCGCAATCGAGGGCGCTCCGGTCGCGGATGACGACGCGCGCGCTGGTCACGCCGAGTTCGGCCAACGCGGCGAGGGCCGTGGCCCTGACCTTGCCGGCGAATCTCGCGTCGGAACACTCGACGACGAGCTCGAGGGAGGGCCCGGCGCCCGCCGCCTTCGGCTCCACGGTGACTGCGGCATCGCTGGACTCGAGGGTCCCCGCGACGGCGGATTTCCGTATTTCCATGGCTTCGCGTCTCCTTTTGTGTCGATCAGTGGCGGCCTTCCGAGGCCGCGACCCGCTTGAGGACGTCGCGCGCCCCAGGCGATGACAGGTAGTTCCAGGTGCTCGGCGGGACGAGGTCCCGCGCGTACTCCAGCCTCCCCTCGCGTATCGCCCGTCTCACGGTCGACGCGCTCACCGCCGCGCCGCCCGACTCGAGCCTCGGTATCTCGACGAGTTCGACGCCGAGGGGAGGGAGGACCTCTGCGAGGGCGCGGTTGTAGATCTCGGTCACGGGCGAGTAGGGCTCCTGCCCTACGTAGCGACGCGTCGCGCCGATGGCGGGCGCTATCCGCCGCGCGAAGAGGTCGGCATCGAGGCGCGCATGGATGGCAGCCGCCTCGCCGGCCCTGTCCTTGAGGAAGTAGGTCGGGAAGGTGGCGCGGGAGATGATGTAGTCGGAGCCGGGCAGGACGAGGACGTTCGGGAGGGCCGAGACGCCTTCCCGGACGAGGCGGAGGCGGACGTCGAAGGGGAAGCTCGAGGCCTCCTCGCGGACGACGAAGAGGACGACGCGCTCCGAACCCGCGGCGGCCGTCTTCACGAGGTGGAGGTGGCCGAGGGTGAAGGGATTGCAGTTCATGACGAGGGCCGAGAGGGGCACGACCTGTGGATCAGGCGGCGCTTCCCGCCCATGACGTGGCGCCCGGGCCCGCGCCCCCGCGAAGCCCGCCCCGAGGTCGGCCGCGAGGCCGGAGAGCCATTCCTCGAGGCCTCCGCCCTTCTCGAGGAGGAGGGCCGCGCCCGGAGCCTCCGCGATGGCGCGGTAGCCAAGGGACTCGAAGATGGCTCGCTTGTCGGGACCGGTGAAGACGAAGAGCCGCGCCCTGCCCCGCCGCGAAGCCTCGGCCTCGAGCTCGGACACGATGCGGGCGGCGGCGCCCGCGCCCCGGAGGTCCTCGTCCACGGCCAGGCCCTGGATGATCCGGCCCGAGAGGGAGCCCGTGCCCACGATCCTCCCGCCGTCGAGGAGGCAGACCGTGTAGTCGCTCGCGCCGGCCGGAGGCTCGAGGCCACGGGCGCGCAGGAAGGCCGCTATCTCGGCGGCGTCCTCGGCGAGGAAGGGAGGATGGATCCTGAGCTCGAGCGAATCCGGGCTCGTCATGATTTCAGTCTAGGCCCCGTCCCGTCGAGGCGTCTGTAGGAAGGCCCTCGATTGCCCTGTAGGATTCCGTCCTACAGGCCGCCCGCGGGCGGCGCCAGCCTTCGCGCGGGCGGACAGGTCAGACGTCGCCGACGAGTCCATGCTTGAAGGCGTAGTGGGTGAGCTGGGCGTTGTTGTCCATGCCCATCTTCGCGAGGACGCGCGCCCGGTAGGTGCTCACGGTCTTCACGCTCAGCGCGAGGACCTCCGCGATCTCGCCTATGGGCTTCCCCGAGGCGAGGAGGCGGAAGACCTGGTACTCGCGGTCGGAAAGGCTCTCGTGGGGCGGCCCCGATTTCGCGCCGGCGAGGTCGTCGAGGAGGAGCTCCTGGGCCTTCTGGGAGAGGTAGCGCTTCCCGCTGACGACGGTCTTCACGGCCTCCACCACCTCGCCTGGATCGCCCGCCTTGTTGAGGCAGCCCGAGGCGCCGAGGCGGAAGGCCCTGAGGGCGTACTGCTCCTCGGGCTGGATCGAGAGGACGAGGATGTTGGTGTCCGGAGTGACGTCCTTGATGTCCTTGATGAGGTCGAGGCCGTCCTTGCCGGGCATCGAGATGTCGAGGATGACGACGTCGTAGCGGCCCGTATTCGAGAGCTCGAGGGCCGAGGGCCCGTCAGCCGCCTCGTCGAGGCGGGACAGGGGCAGGTTCTCCTCGAGGAGCTGCCTCAGGCCCTTCCGGATCAGCGAATGGTCGTCCGCGACGAGTATGCTCAACATGGCTCACTCCCTTCCTTTCGCGGGCACGCGCGCCACGACCGCCGTGCCCTGTCCCGGCGCCGAGCGCACCTCGAGGCTTCCGCCGAAGCCCGCGCAGCGCTCCCGCATGCCGATGATGCCGAAGGCGTCCGGCGCCTCGGCCTCGCCGGCCTCCATGCCCTTCCCGTCGTCCTCCACGACGAGGACCACCCAGGCCTCGTCGCTGGAGAGGCCGATGTACACGTTATGCGCTCCCGAATGGCGAGCCACGTTCGCGAGCGCCTCCTGGAGGACGCGGAAGAGGGCCGTGGCCTCCGCGTCCGTGAGGGGCGGTATGTCCTTCCCTATCGTCGCCCTGCAGGCCACGCCCGTCCTCCGCTCGAAGTCGCGGGCGTACCAGCTCGCCGTCTCGCCGAAGGTGAGGGCGTCGAGGGCGATGGGCCGGAGGCGCGTCGCCACCGCCTTCACCGCGTTGAGTGCCTCCGAGATCGTCGCCTGCATGACCTCGAGCCGCGATGCCCGCTCCGAGGTCGGCGCGTCGGGGTGGTTCCTCATCCAATAGGACTGGAGGTTGAGCACGGCGAGGTGCTGGCCGATCTCGTCGTGGACCTCGCGGGCGGCGTTGGTCCTCTCCTCCTCGCGGGCGTTCTCGACATGGTGGGCGAAATTGACGAGGAGCTCGTTCCTCGTCCGGAGCGAACGCGTCCTCAGGGCGATGACCAGCGCGACGATGGCCGCGAGGATGGCCGCGATGAAGACCCGGAACCAGGGCCTGCCCCAGACCGGCGGCTCGACGACGATGGCGAGCGAGACGCCCTCCTCGTTCCAGACCCCGTTGCCGTTCGCCCCCTTCACCCGGAGGAGATACTCTCCCGGGGCGAGCTGGGCGAGGGCGCCCGCATTCGAGTAGCCGAGTTCCGTCCAGCCGGCCTGCCGCCCCTCGAGCTTGAGCGCATAGCGGTTGCGCGATGGGGCGGAATAGTCGAGGACGGCGATGCGGAAGCCAAGGCCGGCGTTGCCGTAGGGAAGGAAGACCTTCGTGCCGTCGGCCGAACGCCGGGGAAGGGAGCCGTCGAGGCCCACGACCGAGGTGATGGCGACTGCCGGCGTCGGCGTGGTCCTGGCCGCCTCCGCGGGGAAGAAGCGGGTGATGCCCTCGGGGCCTCCGACCCAGATCGCGCCGTCGCGCGCCTCGAGCGAGGCGTTCTGGGAAAGCCCGCCCGGGGTGAGCCCGTCCTCGGCCCCGTAGGAAAAGAAGGAGCCCGTGGAGCGGTCGAGGCTCGAGAGGCCCGTCGCCGTCGTGATCCAGATGAGGCCGTTGCGGTCGTCGAGGAGGCCGTAGACGGTGCTGCCCACGAGTCCCGAGGCCACGTCATAGCGCCGGAAGGTCCCGCTTCCCGCATCGAGGCAGGCGAGGCCGGAACCGCCCGTACCCACCCAGATGTTGCCGAGCCCGTCCTCGAGCACGCAGTTGACGCTCGCGTCGGGAAGCGACCTGTCCTTGCCCGTTTCGGGCTGGTAATTGAAGAAATTCCCGGAGCCCGGATCCAGCCTCGAGAGGCCGCCATCCCAGGTGGCGATCCAGAGCCTGCCCGTCATGTCCCGGTACAGGGAACGTATCGAGCTGCCCTGGAGGCTACCGGGAAGGCCGGCACCATGGCGGAAGTGCTCGAAGCGGCCCGTGGCGGGGTCGAGGCGGTCGAGGCCGCCCCCTTCGGTTCCCACCCAGAGTCGGCCGTCCGGATCCTCGAGGAGGCACCAGACGACGTCGCTCGAGATGGAGTCGGCATCGTCGCCGCGGTTCCGGTAGATCGCCACCATGCCGTCCGAGGTCCTGTGGATCAGGCCTCCGCCGTCGGTGCCGGCCCAGATCGATCCGTCGCGCCCCACGATGACGGCGTAGATCTTGAGGAAGACGCGATCCCGGGGCATGCCCGGGTAGCGCGAGGCCTTTCCCGAGGCGGCGTCGAGGACGAGGAGGCCCTCCCCGTCCGTGCCCGCGAGGACGCGTCCATCGGGGAGCTCGGCCATACCCCTCGCCTGGCGTATCTCCCCGCCATCGACGAGCTGGACGAAACGCTGGAAATGTCCCGAGGCGACATTGAAGGTCCTGGTGCCGCCGCCCTTCATCCCCGCCCAGACGAGGCCGCCGCGGTCACGGTAGAGGGCGCGGATCATCGCGGGATCGCCGGCTTCGGGCGGATGGATCGTCATTTTGGCGGGATCGAGGAAGCCGATGCCGGAATCGGCCCAGCCTACCCAGACGTCGCCATCGCTGTCCTCGACGAGGGCGCGGACAGCCTCGTCGGGAAGGGTCGCGCCCGGCGCGGCCCTCGCATGCCGGAAATGTCCCCCGGCAAAGAGATCGATCCCGCCATTCCCGAGGCCGACCCAGACGCGGCCAGCGCCGTCGACGAGGAGGCTCCGCACGACATCGGAGGCGAGACTCGAGGCATCGGAAGCCATATGGCGGTAAGCCCGTACGCGGCCGTCAGCTCCCACGTACACGAGACCCCCGCCCTCGGTGCCGGCCCAGACACCGCCCGAGGCATCGGCGGCCACGCAACGTATCGGATGGCGCGGACCTCCGTCCGGAGGCAGGATCCGCGAAATGCCGTCAGTGGCGGGATCGAGGACATTGAGCATGCCGTCGCCCATGCCGGCCCAGAGCCTGCCCTTCGAGTCGCGGCCGAGGGCGAGCACCCGGTCCGAGCTCGGCGCGGACGGATCGGCGGGCTGGGCCCTTCGCACCGCGAAGGAGTCGGTGGCGCGGTCATAGCAGGCGAGGCCGCCGCCGTCGGTGCCGATCCAGAGCCGGCCGCGGCCATCCTCCGCAAGGGCGAAGACGAGGGAAGCCTGGAGGGCCCCGGCGCCTTCGTGGGGTCGATAGGTCGTGATGGACTCGCCATCGTAGCGCGAAAGGCCGCCGAAGGTGCCGAACCACATGAAGCCCGAGGAATCCTGGAAGATGCAGTACACCGAGTCGTTGGCCAGGCCTTCCGCCACGCCGAGCGAATGGTAGGTGAGGAGGGCGGGATCGGCGGCATGCGCTTCCGCAAGGGGGAAAAACGCGAAGGCTGCGGCGAGGGCGGCCGCGAGGCCCGCCGCGGGAATACGCCGCCTCATGGCGACAGCGCCTCTGACTGAGCTCCGGTCAGGCACGACTCTGGCATGCCCGCAGTATACAGGAAGGTTGCGGTAGCCGGTAGGCCGGCGGTCGCCGATCCCGGAAAAGCTGTCGCGCCCGCCGCCTCCGCGCCTCCGCGCCTCCGCGCCGCCGCGCCGCCGCGCCGCCGCGATACCCCAGGCCTTCGCCTTGCGTCGGCAGCCCCTGTAACAGAATCTGGCTTGCGGACATCGCCCTCCGTAAAGGCCTCAAGGGGACAAACCTCGTCAAGCTTTTTCTTAACTATGCAGGGCGGCGGGTGGCATGGGAAAAGGGCGTGTGGCGCTACCGCGCACACACGCCCTTTTCCCATGCCAGGACCCGCCCTGGATCGTCAATAAAAAGGCTCTCGGTCTTTCTCCCCTAGCCCTTCACGACGATGTTCACGAGCTTGTCCTTCACGACGATGACCTTCGCGACCTCCTTGCCCGCGATCCACTCCTGGACCTTGGGCAGGGACTTCGCGGTTGCCTCGAGGGAGGCGCTGTCGGTGCCGGCGGCCGCGACGAACTTCTCGCGGATCTTGCCGTTCACCTGGACCACGATCTCCTTCTCGTCATCGGCGCAGAGGGCCTCGTCCCAGGCCGGATAGGGCTCGCGGGAGAGGCTCGCCTTATGGCCGAGCTTCTCCCAGAGCTCCTCCGCGATATGCGGCGCATAGGGCGCCACGAGAAGGACGAAGGGCTCCCAGAGCTTCCTCGGCATGGCCTCGACCTTCGAGACCTCGTTGCAGAAGATCATCATCTGCGAGATGGCGGTGTTGAAGTCGAGGGTCGAGGTGTCGGTCGCGACCTTCTTGATGGTCTTGTGGAGGAGCTTGGCCTGCTCCGGCGTGGGCTCGGCGTCGACGAGGGGCTTCTCGCCGAGGGCCCAGATCTTCTCGAGGAAGCGCGAGACGCCGACGAGTCCGGCCGTGGCCCAGGGCTTGGAGACCTGGAGGGGACCCATGAACATCTCGTAGACGCGCATGGAGTCGGCGCCGAAATCGCGGACGATGTCATCGGGATTGACGACGTTGCCGCGGCTCTTGGACATCTTCTGGTTGTCGTCGCCGAGGATCATGCCCTGGTTCACGAGGCGCATGAAGGGTTCCTTCGAGTTGACGAGGCCGAGGTCGAAGAGGACCTTGTGCCAGAACCTCGCGTAGAGGAGGTGGAGGACGGCGTGCTCGACGCCGCCCACGTAGAGGTTGACCGGCATCCAGTAGTCGATCTTGGAGGGGTCGGCGAAGGCCTTGTCGTTCTTCGGGTCGAGGTAGCGGAGGTAGTACCAGCAGGAACCCGCCCACTGGGGCATGGTGTTGGTCTCGCGCCGCGCCTTGCCGCCGCACTTCGGGCAGGTCGTGTTCACCCACTCGGGGATGTTGGCGAGGGGGCTCTCGCCCGTACCCGAAGGCGCATAACTCTTCGTCTCTGGGAGGCGGAGGGGCAGGTCGGAGTCGGCGAGGGGGACGATGCCGCACTTGTCGCAGTGGACTAACGGCATGGGCTCTCCCCAGTAGCGCTGGCGGCTGAAGAGCCAGTCGCGGAGCTTGTAGTTCACCGCGCCCTTGCCGATGCCCTTCTCCTCGAGCCAGGCGATCATCGCCTTCTTGGCGGCCTCGGTGCCCTTGCCGTCGAGGAAGCCCGAGTTGACCGCGACGCCGTCGGCCTCGGTGCACTCCGCGGGCTCGCCCGCAGAGGGGGCCGCGCCGGGCTTCGCCACGACCTCGATGATGGGGAGGCCGAACTTCTTCGCGAAGTCCCAGTCGCGGCCGTCATGGGCCGGGACGGCCATGATGGCGCCCGTTCCGTAGGAGATGAGGACGTAGTCGGAGATCCAGATCGGGATGCGCTTGCCGTTCACGGGGTTGATCGCGTAGGAGCCCGTGAAGACGCCCGTCTTGTCCTTGGCGAGGTCGGTGCGCTCGAGGTCGCTCTTCTTCGCGGCCGATTCGACATAGTCCCCGACCGCGTGGCGCTGCACGTCGTTCGTGAGCCTCCCGACGAGGGGATGCTCGGGCGCGATGACCATGTAGGTCGCGCCGAAGAGGGTGTCGGGCCTCGTTGTGTAGACCTCGAGCCGCTCCGCCCGGCCGTCGGGGCCCTTGAGGCCCTCGACCTCGAAGTGGACGCTCGCGCCCTCGCTCCGGCCTATCCAGTTGCGCTGCATCTGCTTGACCGGCTCGGGCCAGTCCACGCCGTCGAGGTCCTCGAGGAGGCGGTCGGCGTAGGCAGTTATCTTCAGGACCCACTGGCGGATGCGGCGGCGCGTGACCTTGGTGCCGCAGCGGTCGCAGACGCCGTCCTTGACCTCCTCGTTCGCGAGGCCGGTCTGGCAGGAGGGACACCAGTTGATGGGCATCTCGGCCTCGTAGGCCAGTCCCTTCTCGTAGAGCCTGAGGAAGATCCACTGGGTCCACTTGTAGTAGTCCTCGGTGCAGGTGGAGACCTCGCGATCCCAGTCGTAGGAGAAGCCGAGGGACTTGATCTGGCCGCGGAAGCGGTCGATGCATTTCTGCGTCGTCACGGCGGGGTGGGTGCCGGTCTTGATCGCGTGGTTCTCCGCGGGCAGGCCGAAGGCGTCGAAGCCCATGGGATGGAGGACGTTGTAGCCGTTCATGCGGAGGTAGCGGCAGTAGATGTCGGTCGCGGTGTAGCCCTCGGGATGGCCGACGTGGAGGCCGTCGCCCGAGGGATAGGGGAACATGTCGAGGACGTAGCGGCGCTTTTCCTTGGGGAAGCTCGGATCCTCGACGGCGCGGAAGGTCTTTTCCTTTTCCCAGCGCGCCTGCCACTTCTTCTCGATCTCGCTGAACGGATACTTGGCCACGGGATGCTCCTTGGTTCCGGAAATAATAGCGAGGCCGCGCTACTGCGGCAAGCATCTTGCCCGCCGGGCCTCAAGGGACGACACCTCCGGACCTTTCAAGGACGGGATGCGGCGGGGCCTGGCAGGGGAAAAGCCTTGCGGCCGCTGCGCGGCGCAGGGCTTTTCCCCTGCCACCCGCGGCGCCGCATCGCGTTTCGAAAGCTGCGGCGGGGTTCAACCATTGGGGGCCGGCTACGCGTTCGGTTGCCGCTGGGGCGGGGGCGAAACTTGTTTTTGGAAACACTTCACGGGGGCGGGCCGGGGGGAGGCCTGCGACAAGAAGCCGGCCCGCGTGGCGGGCGTCGCCGCCCAGTGGCCATAGCGGGCCGATGGGGCCGGGCGCCAAGGATGGCGCCCCAAACGAAGGTGCAGAACGCGCCTGCGTATTCTGCCGCGCCGCGGATGAAGCAGCCGCCACCTACAAGGCCACCTCAAAGGAAGCGCCGCCCAGACCGGGCGGTACGTTGGTTGAACGCAGCCCCGACATTTCATTGCGCTGCAGGACGGCGGGTGACGAGGGGAAATACGCGCGTCGCGCAGCGGCCGCGCGCATTTCTCCTCGCCAGGCCCCGCCCTGGACTG
>Ga0209099_1001424_pt1 | contig 23978 bp, 18 predicted proteins | sample AD_JPNHW2_MetaG_FD_184430 | JGI IMG/M metagenome (GOLD analysis project Ga0209099, IMG submission 184430) | Active sludge microbial communities of municipal wastewater-treating anaerobic digesters from Japan - AD_JPNHW2_MetaG (SPAdes) (version 2) | ecosystem: Engineered > Bioreactor > Anaerobic... | reverse complement strand
AACGAAAGAGAGAGCTGATTTTCTTGCCGGGCTCCTGAAATTCAATGGATATGAAGTTAAGGTCAGTCAGGATGCACCTGCCGAAGGGTCGACGGAAACACTATACACTGCAGGTGTCACCGATATCCTTTTCAATCCGGTAATACAGGTATACGAGCTTCTTTTGAAGAGACCTGACGGCAAAAAGGTTACTCCTGCTTACTGGCGACAGGAAAAAGGAGAGACAACAGGTTGGTACTGGACTTTCGGCAAAACTGTTGAGCCTGATTACTACGAGTAATACATTACCTTTTCGTCAGCATCCGTGAGAGGAGTGCCACGAAGGTTTCAATATCTTCCTCCGTTGTATCCCAGCTTGTCATAAGCCTGTATTCGTCAGCTGCCTCATCCCAGGGATAGAAGAAATACTCTTTATTCAGCTCCTGAGCTATTTTCCGGGGCATTATAACGAATATCGCATTGGCATCGACACTTTGTGTTATCCTGATCCCCTCAACGCCTCTGAGGCTGTTTTCAAGCTTTTTTGCCAGTTTATTTGAATGTGTGGCGCACTCTTTCCACACTTCATCCCTGAGGTAAGCAATATATTGTGCTGAGATAAATCTCATCTTTGAAGCGAGCTGCATTGACTGTTTACGGATATACTTAAAGCCATCTGATATACCCGGGCGGAGGAAGACAACAGCCTCACCGTACATCATACCGTTTTTAGTTCCTCCAAACGAAAGAACGTCAACACCAGCATCTGTAGTGAATGCCTTAAAAGGCAGAGAGAGAGAGACTGCTGCATTTGCCAGCCTCGCTCCGTCCATATGCAGCAGCATATCATGTGAGTGGGCAAAATCAGCTATCGCTTTTATTTCGTTTACACTATAGACTGTCCCCATTTCTGTGGGTTGAGAGATGGAGATTACCCTAGGCTGTGAATGATGTTCAAAACCAAAGCCGTGCATATGTTTGGCAAGGAGTTCGGGTTTCAGTTTACCATCCGGAGTGTCAACCGTAAGCACTTTGCATCCAATATTTTTCTCGGGGGCGCCACACTCATCCTGTTCAATATGAGCTGTATAAGCAGAAAGGATTGCATTCCATGAGCGGGTTATTGCAGAAAGACCCATAATGTTGGCGGCGGTCCCGTTGAATACAAAAAACACTTCAGCATCTTTTCCCAGGTGATCCTGCAACAGTTTTTTTGCCTGATCTGTATACTGGTCATCTCCATAACCCACGACATGTCCCCTGTTTACATTACTCAGTTCAAGCATTACTTTAGGATGTACTCCTGAATTATTGTCGCTTGCAAATCCTCTTTTAATAACTTCGCTCATTGTTTTAAGTTTTGAAGCTGCAATTTAACCAATTCGTGTGCAAGTTCAATGTTAAAAATCGTTAGATGACGCTTAGAAACTTATAAGACCAGAGCCAATAAGCCATCGTAGATGGCTGAATTATTGTAGTTTCATGTTCATCACCACCAACCCTGGATCATCGTAGATGATCGAATAATTTCATAAGGGAAAAGGATAATTTGATGGTCTCCGACCATCAAAGGTTTGGGGATTCGATCATTTTCTACAGTAATTTGATGCTCTGACAAGCATCTTGTTTCTCATTAATTAAAAACGATATTTAATTAGTTTTTAAAGCGGTGACCGGCTCTTTAAAAGATCGAAATTATGGACATAGGGAGAGTGTGTTCGCCCGAAAACTTTCTATCTTTGAAGAATGACACGTTATTTTCTTTTTCTTTCATTTAAAGGAACAGCGTACAATGGCTGGCAGTTGCAGCCAGGCAAAGCAACTGTGCAGGGTGTGGTCAACAAAGCCCTTACAACCATTCTGGGTGTGCCGATAAACGTAACCGGTGCAGGCCGGACAGACACAGGCGTACATTCTTCATTTTTCTGCTGCCATTTTGACTCAAAAAAGAACGGACTGGATAATGACCAGCAGCTGTTATACAAGCTTAACGGGTTTCTGCCGGGAGACATATCGTTAAACAGGATTGCAAAGGTAACAACAGAGGCCAATGCCCGTTTTGATGCTGTTTCCAGGACATATTGCTATACCATTCTCAAGGAAAAAGATCCCTTCCTTGCCGATACGGGGTGGCTTCTTTTCTGGGACCTGGATATTGACATGATGAACAAGGCCGCTGCTATTCTGCTCAGGCATAACGATTTCACAAGCTTTTGCAGGCTTCATGGAGGTAACAAGACGAATTTATGCAGGATTTCGGAGGCAAAATGGACTGATACGGGAAAGACACTTGTCTTCACAATAACGGCCGACAGGTTTCTCCGCAACATGGTAAGGGCCATAACCGGAACAATGATACCGGTAGGTCGCGGAAAGCTGAGTATCCAGGATTTTGAATCGATTATTGAAGGCAAAAACAGAGGCCTTGCCGGTCAGTCTGCTCCTGCACAGGGGCTCTCGCTAACGGCAATTGCTTATCCCGGGGAAATATTTATCTGATTCAGTCTCTGTTCCAGATCTCCCAGGCCAGTTCGGCCTGCAGGTGAAGCATCTCAAGGCCATTGAATATTCTGCAGCCTTTTTTTTCTCCCCGGAGAAGGAACTCCGTCTTTAACGGGTTATAAATAAGATCATAAAGAATCTGTCCCGGCAGAAGGGATTCGTAATCAATCGGCGGGCATTCACCCGTTGTCGGGTACATTCCCACAGGCGTGGTATTTACTATTACATCTGCGCCATGAAGGATTTCAGCCGTTACATCGTTATAGGAAAGATCGCCTTTGGAGGCATTTCTTGAAACCCTTGTCACATCAATACCCATCAGTCCAAAAACATGGCACACGCTTGCAGAAGCGCCGCCTGTGCCCAGCACAAGAGCCTTCTTCAGGTTTACATCTCCTATATTACGGATTGTCTGCATGAAGGCAGGAGCATCGGTATTGAAACCCTTCAGCCTCACCCCATCCTCTTTTTGTATAATCTTTATGACATTTACTGCTCCGATAGCTTCAGCCAGGGGATCTGTTTCATCAAGGAAGCGAATGATATCAACCTTGTAAGGAATTGTTACGTTAAGTCCACAAAGTTCAGGGTTCCCGTTTATCAACTCAGGCAACATATCCAACGTTTTCAGTGGAAACAGCTCATAGCAATTACCGCCAAGGCCTTCAGCCCTGAATTTTTCACTGAAATACTTTTGAGAAAATGAATGTCCGAGCGGATAACCTATTAATCCGAATAACTTCATTTCATATTTTCTGGAAGAAAGCTGAAAAAAGTATCGCTCCGGAGGCCAAGGCGCAGTGCTTCAAGAGAAATTATCTCTGTGGGAGCTATGTTTCCCAGGTTCACATTGGCTCCGAAATTTTTAATAAACCAGGCCTGTTGTGACTTTTGCGGCGCTTCCCACAGGACATTATGGAAACCCACATTATTTGATATCGAATTAATAAGATCAAGGTTCAGCGAACCGTCATCATTGTATATACCTATGGTTCCTGTTTCCCGTGCCTCGGCTATAACCCTTACTGAACCGGCGTCAAGCTCCGATTTCATCATTTCAACCCACTGATCAGGAGTATAAATTACATCTTTCTTCTTTGACCCCACTTCAGAAACAACAGTAAAGTCCTTTGAAAGAGTCTTGATATAATTAAGCTTATCCTCATGAGGGAACTCATAAGATCCGTCAGATATCTCCACCATGGTAATACCAAGAAACTTAATAAGTTCAACATATTCTTTGAACATTCCTCTGATGATGAAGGCCTCAAAAAGAGTTCCTCCAAGGTATGTGGTCATTCCTGCCTTGTTGTAGAGTTTTATCTTCTTGTCTACATCCGGAGTAATGAGTGATGTGCCAAATCCAAGCTTGACAAAGTCGACATATTCACTTCCCACAGATATAAAATTTTCAGCCTCTCTGAGACTCAATCCCTTATCCATAACCATGGTGAGACCATCTTTCCTTGGCTTAATGCCTCTGTCAGGAATGTACGAAAGCAACGATCTGGCATTTTTCATAAGTATCCTATTTATTAAACAATTGAATTAACTCGGGAGTAAGTAATTTGTCGGGAAACATTGAAGAGAACTCTTCAAAGAGCTTATCGTCCAGGTCTGCAGCTCTGGAGAGCGTCATCATTGCTTCGTCATATTCTTTGGTATGAAGATAGCACGATCCCAGGATATAGGAAAGTCCCGGCACATCCCCTATTATCTTTCTGGCCTCTTCAAGCAATGGAATTGCAGATTTGAATGAATCGAGTATTGAGACAATCAGACCCAGTTCAAGCCATGCATCATCAAAATAAGGATCCAGTTTAATGGTAGCCTGAAAACACTTCAGTGCTTCCTTAAGATTTTTTGTTCCTATGTAAGCCTTTCCCAGTGAAAACCAGCAGTCGGGATTGTCTTCATCAAGCTCTAAGGCGCGTTTAAGGTAGCGTATGCTCTCTGCGGCTTTGTTACGGCTTAAGTAGAGCAATCCGAGACCGTACCACGGATCTGAGAACTCAGGTGTAATATCTATGGCAGCAAAATAGTATTTGCGTGCCAGTTCTTCATTTCCCGTCTTGTCGTAACATTCGGCAAGATATGTGAGTCCTTCGATACTTTCGGGCTCTTCTGCAACAAAATCAAGGTAGATATCAAGTGCTTCTGAATAGCGCTCCTGGTTGCTTAGTATGTTTGCCTTGTTAAAAAGGGCAAAAGTATTTTCCGGGTTTATTGCAAGTGCATAGTCATATGCCTCAATAGCTTCCTCATATCTTGATTTCTTATTGTAAATAATACCCAGGTTGTACCATGCACTATCTGAATTTGGCTCTTCATCAAGATATTTACGATAATACAAAATGCTGTTTTCGTAGTCATTTATCTTATCGTAAGCATAAGCCAGATCGTAAATATGGGCATGAAAGTCAGGCTCCATTTCTGACAGCCTCAGCATGTAAGGTATCAGGTACTCATAATAATTGAGGTTCTGAAGTATTGAGGTAATATTGAACAGAGTGTTTTCCACCTCTTCTTCTTCAGATGCGAGTGCAATATCAAACATTTTCCCGGCGCCGGTAAGGTCGCCAAGCATAGCCAGTGCTGTCCCTTTGCAAATAGCAATTTCATAATTGCCAGGTTCAATATTTTCAATCTTTTTGCATATGGACAGAGCTTCAAGTGCCCTACCCTTGTCAATAAGCACACGTGCTTTACGCACCTGTATCGGGACTGAGTGAGGATGAAGCTCACAGGCAAACGACATTGCCTCAAAAGCTCTGGCTGAATTATCAGAATCGAGGTAATAATCAATAATCGCCTCCAATTCAATGACATCGAAATAACAGCTTTGATTACTTCGCCTCATTTTCTCAAAGCGAAGGATAATCTCCTCAACTTCCCCATCCTGAACAAAGCCGTATTTGTCTTCTTCCATTCTGAAATATTTATGAGACAAAAATAATACTTATTGCTACATTTGATTATTGCGTATACCTCAATTATTAACAGGTCGTGGTTTTTATAAACAGAAACTGAGACTATTTGATAAAAAGAATCAACTGACGCAACCATCAATAATCTTTTTACATCTTATAATAGTAAAAGGCAAAAAGTATTTTTACATACCCTATATTACCCTAAATTAACCTAATTCTACCTTCTGAAGCCGGACCCTTTAGGTCCGGTTTTTTTATAACTTTGGTGAGGTGCAAATAACAGATACTGTCATGAAAAACTGCTGTCTCTTTTTTATTGCTGCATTTTTGTTTATGAATACAGCACTGACCTCGTGCAAAAAAGAGAGTACAAAGATTAAGTATGAATACGGGTCATTCCCCGACACCGTTCTTAATCTTGCTGCCTTAAACACCGAGTTCAACGACTACAACATTTCTCCTGATCCCGACAAACTATATAATCTTACAGCCTCATTTCCGCTGGTTTTTTCTTCAGACAGGGACAGTCGCGGTGCAGGATTCGACCTTGTTTATGGTTATATTAACTATGATTTCAGCAGGGTAACAGGTTCATTTTCCCTATCATCCGAAATAGTTGAAAATGTATTTTTCAAAAACCTGGTGTCAAAAATGAACACTGCGGGTAATGACTATGGACCTAACCGGATTTATTGTTCCGGTGATGGATTTGAATATGCTTTTGTTGCTTCTGACATAACAGGCAACGGGCTTGATATCAGGTATTCAAAATATCTGCCCCTGTACTCTTCAACAACGGTGATCCCTTCCCCGGCTTCCGTTTCACTTATTAACAGCTCTTCAAATGATGCATATATAAGTTTTAACAATAGTCTTGATACTCTTTATTTCTGCTCTGACCGCGGTGGAGATTTTGACATATATTATATAAGGAAAGGCAACGGAATATCCTTCAACGACTGGTTGCTCTCTCCGCAGGCCGCTGCTGCCGGGATCGATAGCATCAGTACACCGGCAAATGAAAAATGCCCCTTTGTAAGCGGAAGAGTTATGGTTTTTGCATCCGACAGGGAAGGCGGATACGGTGGATGGGATCTCTATTACTCAGTTTTCAGGGGTGGCAAATGGAGTTCACCAAAGAACATGGGTAACAGGATAAACAGCAGTTTTAATGAATACAGGCCAGTTGTTGTCACCAACAACAGCTTCACAAACAAGTTGCTGCTGTTTTCTTCGGACCGTACCGGTGGTAAAGGTGGTTACGATCTTTATTTCAGCAGCTTAAACGTAAAATAACAATTTCTGTCAGCGTTTACAGGCTTTCAGTGTATTAAGCATCAGGGATGCTATAGTCATAGGACCTACGCCTCCGGGCACTGGTGTTATGTATGAGCATTTAGGCGCAACATGTTCAAAGTCAACGTCCCCGCTGAGCCTGAAGCCCGACTTCCTGGTAGTGTCAGGCACTCTTGTTGTCCCGATATCAATCACAACAGCGCCTTCTTTTACCATCTCTGCTTTGATGAAAGCAGGTGATCCTATGGCTGCAATAATAATATCGGCATTTAACAACACCTCCTGAATATTTTTAGTACGGCTGTGAACCACCGTCACCGTTGCATCCATGCCTTTCTGTGAGAGAAGTATGCTGAGTGGTCTGCCCACGTTTACGCTTCTGCCAACCACAACACAATTTGCCCCTGATGTCTTTATACTATATCTCTTCAACAGTTCCACCACGCCCAGAGGAGTGGCAGAAACAAAACCCGGCAGTCCGGCTACAAGCCTGCCAAGACTTATCGGGTGATAACCATCAACATCCTTTTCAGGCGATACCGATTCAATTATCTTTTCCTCTGAAATATGCCCAGGCAACGGGAGCTGAACAATAAATCCGTCAATCAGGGGATCATTGTTCATTTTTTCAACCTCAGCGAGAAGCTCAGCTTCAGTGATGGAAGACTCAAATCTCCGTAGTGTTGATTCAAACCCTATCTCCTCGCAGGCTTTGACCTTATTGGCTACATATGTCTCACTGGCTCCGTCGTTACCCACAAGGATAGCGGCAAGATGAGGAACTCTTATTCCTTTTACCTTCATCTCATTTACAGATGCAGATAATTCGGCCTTAATATCTGCCGATGTTTTTTTTCCGTCAATAATCTGGTACATTGTATTATCGTCTTGGTGCGAGGTTTGGCATTTTGCCTCCTTTTGAAGCCATTTTCATTATTTTTTTCGTATCCTCAAACTGTTTCATGAGCCGGTTAATCTCAGCAACAGTGGTACCGCTGCCGTCGGCGATCCTTTTCCTGCGGCTGCCATTCATCAGTGAAGGGTTAGAACGTTCTTCAGGTGTCATGCTGTAAATGATTGCCTCAATGCTCTTAAAGGCATTGTCATCAATGTCAAGGTCTTTTATTGCTTTTCCCACCCCGGGTATCATAGACATAAGGTCCTTCATGTTACCCATCTTCTTTATCTGCTGTATCTGAGCTATGAAGTCATTAAAGTCGAACTGGTCCTTGGCAATTTTTTTCTGCAGTTTTTTTGCCTCTTCCTCATCAAACTGTTCCTGGGCTTTTTCAACAAGTGAGACGATGTCGCCCATGCCGAGGATCCTGTCTGCCATTCGTTCAGGGTAAAAGATGTCAAGTGCATCCATCTTTTCACCTGTGCTGACAAATTTTATCGGTTTGTTTACAACCGATTTAATTGAAAGTGCAGCACCACCCCTGGTGTCACCATCAAGTTTTGTAAGGACAACGCCGTCGAAGTTGATACGGTTGTTAAACTCAAGTGCAGTGTTTACCGCATCCTGTCCTGTCATGGAGTCAACAACAAAGAGAGTCTCCTGCGGGTTAACAGCCGATTTCACAGCTGCTATCTCTTTCATCATCTCCTCGTCAACGGCAAGACGACCTGCTGTATCTATGATAATTACATCATAACCGCCTTTTTTTGCCTCTCTGATTGCATTACGGGCAATATCAACAGGGTTCTTATTGCCCTCCTCGGTATATACAGGCACTTCAACCTGGGAGCCAAGAACTTTCAGCTGTTCTATTGCTGCCGGTCTGTACACGTCGCCTGCTACAAGCATCGGCTGTTTTCCTCTCTTTGTCTTCAGGTGTTTTGCCAGTTTGCCGCTGAAGGTTGTTTTACCTGAACCCTGCAGACCTGCAATAAGAATGACCGACGGATTTGTCTTTATGTTTATGTCGCTCTTCTGTCCGCCCATGAGCTCGGTTAACTCGTCATGGACAATCTTGATCATCATTTGCGACGGCTTGACTGACTTCAGTACATCCTGACCAATAGCCTTTTGTTTCACAGTATCAGTAAACTGTTTGGCTATCTTGTAGTTAACGTCGGCATCAAGCAATGCTCTTCTGACCTCTTTCAAAGTCTCAGCAACGTTAATTTCAGTTATAGTACCCTGTCCTTTTAATAATTTAAAGGATCGTTCAAGTCTTTCACTAAGGTTTTCAAACATATCAGATATCTTATTATTTACATTCTCTCAGGCACCTCAATACCGAGGAGCCATAAACCATTCTTCAATACTCTTCCTGTCATATCAGACAGCGCTATCCTGAAGTTGCGGACAGAAGAATCGCTTTCACCCAGTATTGAATAATCGTGGTAGAACTGGTTAAACTCTTTGGCAATCTCATAGCAATAGTTGGCAATGAGGGCCGGGCTTTGTTCCTTTGCTGCTTCAGTGACAATTGACTGAAAATCGTTAAGCAGTTTAATCAGGTTTATCTCTTTTTGATTAGGCAATGACTGTTCAAACTGCAGGTCTGAAATATTAATCCCGGACTCTTCTGCCTTTTTCAGCACTGACTGTATTCTGGTATATGTATATTGTATAAATGGTCCTGTATTTCCATTAAAATCTATTGATTCAGCAGGGTTGAAGGTCATGTTCTTTTTCGGGTCCACTTTAAGAATGTAATATTTTAAAGCGGCAAGACCTATTTTCCTGTAAATCTCTTCCTTTTCATTTTCATTAAAACCCTGCAGTTTGCCAAGTTCCTGCGACATTTCGCGTGCCGTAAGGGTCATCTCCTTAATCAGGTCATCAGCATCCACCACGGTGCCTTCGCGTGACTTCATTTTACCCTCTGGCAGCTCCACCATTCCATAGGAGAAGTGATGAAGACCTGAAGCCCAGTTAAAGCCCATTTTCTGAAGGATTATTGCCAGCACCTGGAAGTGGTAATTCTGTTCGTTGCCTACGACATAAATGTGCTGGTCAAATCTGTAATCAGAATACCTTATATATGCAGTGCCAAGATCCTGGGTCATATAAACTGCAGTGCCGTCAGAGCGGAGCAACAGTTTCTGATCCAGTTTATCGGCAGTCAGATCTGCCCATACTGATCCGTCATCCTTTCTGTAGAGTATGTTCTTTTCAAGTGCCTGGAGTACAAGCTCTTTACCTTTCTTAAAGGTGTCGGATTCATAGTATATCCTGTCAAACTCTACTCCCAGTTCTTTATAAGTAATATCAAAGCCGGCATATACCCATGAGTTCATCTTGTGCCAGAGTTCAAGCACATCAGGATCCCCTGCCTCCCACTTTACAAGCATCTCTCTTGCAGCCTGCATCAGAGGGGCGTTCTCAGAAGCTTCCTCCTCGCTCTGCCCGGCACCTTTAAGCTCTGCTACCTGGCGTTTGTACTCCCTGTCAAACATAACATAATAGTCACCCACAAGATGGTCTCCCTTTTTGTTGGATGACTCCGGTGTCTCTCCGTTGCCATAGAGCTTCCATGCGACCATGGACTTACAGATGTGGATACCACGGTCATTCACAATGTTTGTTCTGACAACCTTATTCCCTGCAGCTGCCATAATTCTTGACAATGAATATCCAAGCAGGTTATTGCGTATATGACCAAGATGAAGCGGTTTATTGGTATTTGGAGATGAGAACTCAACCACAATAAGGGGCGAATTTTCCTGAGCTTTTATAAAGCCATATTGCTCCTTTTTATGTATATCGGCCAGGACTGTTCTCCATTCAACCGGAGATATTACAAGATTAAGGAATCCTTTAACAACATTAAATCCGCTGACAGCAGGTAAATGTTCAGCCATATAGCTGCCAATTTCGTTCCCCGTTATCTCAGGCGATTTGCCTGATGTTTTTAACAGCGGGAATACGACAAGAGTATAATCTCCTTCAAATTCTTTCCTGGTTTTCTGTATCTGTAAGAGGTTATCGGCAACATGGCTGCCATACAGGTCAATTATTGCCTGCCGTACACCCTCTCTTAGCAAATGTTCCATCATTTTTTATTTCAGTGTGCAAAGATAATATTTCCTGAAAAAAAGGAGCAATTATCGCATTATGGATGAATGATTAGATTAAATGCAGGATTTATTTGACTATTCTTCCTTTTTTTTTGACAAACAAAAATAAGGGTGTACGTTACTTTTATAACTTTGATTAAACTCAATACTAATCGGGAGAAATAATCAGAAGATGAGCAAGCCGAAAGATTTGCACATAGATGCAACCTCAAAGACACCTGAAATTGATCTGGATGTCGAGAAAGGGATAATAAGCGTTCACGGTAAATCAATACCTGAAAATGCCAGTTCATTTTACGAGCCGGTATACAAGTGGGCGGAGCAATATGTAAAAAACCCTGCCAGATCCACTAATCTGAAACTCAATGTAGTATATTTCAACACGGCATCCATCCTGTGGATGGGTAAGCTTCTGAAGCTGTTGACCCGTATACCAAAATCAGAACATGTACTTTTTATTCATCTCTACTTCGACATTGAGGACTATGATACAATGGGAGAAGAAGATGTAAAAGAAGCACTATCACCTATTCTCGATGTCACCGCTGACGCAACATGCAGCGTGGGCATTAAACTCTACGGGGTGGATGATGACGGTAAAGTACTTAAAGAAAATATTGTTCTGATATAATTTACTGTTCAATTTTTACTTTTCCCTTGTCTTATTTTCTCGTAATTTTACAGGAATAAAGGACCTGTAAATGAAGAGGTTTTCTATATCCATAATATTCATTATAATGGCTATTATGACAAGCTACGGACAAAATAGCGGAGAAGTAAGGAAACCGGCTGTTGCCGGTAGTTTTTACCCGGCTGATCCCGGCCAGCTGAAAAAGGAAGTTACACACTATCTTGATGCCGCAAAGAAGACATCCAGGGGAGCAGTCGTCAGAGCGATAATTGTACCACATGCAGGATATGTCTTTTCAGCTCATACAGCTGCTGCTGGTTTCAGTTACATACCAAAGGATGCCGATTATGACAATATATTCCTGATTGGGACAAGCCATAACTATGCTTTTGACGGTGCCTCTGCGTACAGCTCAGGTGACTTTATGACACCACTTGGAAAGGTGACTGTCAATAAAGAAATAAGTAACAAACTGGAAGAGAGCAGTTCATTTTTTATCTCAAGGGATGAAGTTCATATCCCGGAGCACTCACTGGAAGTTCAGCTTCCTTTTATCCAGTGCCATTTTAACAAAGACATTCCAATCGTTCCTATATTAATAGGTACCGGAAATACGATAACCTTAAAAGAAATTGCAAAGGCTCTTGAACCATACTTTAATGAAAAGAATCTTTTTGTAATAAGCAGCGATTTTTCACACTATCCATCATATGAGGATGCCACCAGGGTTGATAAAATGACTATGGAAGCGATCGTTAAAGGTGATCCGGACAATTTTATCAAGACGGTCAGGTCCATTGAGAAGTCAGGTACTGCGGATCTTGCCACTGCAATGTGTGGATGGTCGTCAGGATATGTATTGATGTGTCTCGCCCACAATGAAAAAGATCTGGCATTCAAGCATATAGAATATACCAACTCAGGTAATTCAGATTACGGAGACAAGACCAGGGTTGTCGGATATAATGCCATTGCCCTGGAACAGACCGGCGGTCAGGGAGAAAGGTCAGGAAAAGAGCAGGGCCCGGGATTCAGCCTTACCAATGACGAGAAGAAAACCCTTTTACAGATTGCAAGAAATGCAATTAAATCAAAGCTTTTCAACGAAAGTGTCTCACCTGTAAACCCCGACAAACTTACTGCAACCCTGAAGGAACCTCTGGGTGCCTTTGTAACAATTACCATTGACGGACAACTAAGAGGATGCATCGGCAGGTTTATGCCATCAGAACCATTATATAAGATCGTGGAATCAATGGCTGTGGCAGCAGCCTTCAGTGACACCCGTTTTATGCCTCTGTCAAAAACCGAATATCCGGACATTGAACTTGAGATCTCAGTGCTTGGTCCTCTGCGCAAGATCAAAAACATTGATGAAATTGTAATTGGTAAACACGGTGTATATGTAAAAAAAGGAATGCGCTCAGGCACATTATTGCCTCAGGTGCCTGATGGCCGTGGATGGACAGTAGAGGACTTCCTGGGTTACACCTCAAGGGATAAGGCAGGCATCGGATGGGATGGATGGAAGGACAAGGATGCTGAGATTTTTGTATATGAGGCAGTTGTATTCCATGAATAGCTCAAGGGATATCAGGTCACTTCTTTTCATTACCGGATTTGTAAGTTCATCATTGCAGTTTATAATGCTCCGCGAGGTCGTTTGTCTATGCGGAGGAAACGAATTCATCACCGGGCTGTTTCTTGCCATCTGGCTTATCTTCTCATCACTCGGAGCAACTCTGCCCGGAGGAAGAAAAATCATAAATGAAAAACACCTCTTTCTGTTTTTTGCGGCCACTCCGATTATCTCACTGGCACTGTTCATATTCTTTACAAGGATAATGATCCATCCGGGAGAAACACCATCACTGGTCAAGACTATTGCATTGATAATGATAAGCCTTGCCCCCACAGCCGTCATGTCATCAAGAGCTTTCATTTTCCTCAGCAGTGCCGGGAAAAAGCTCAGACAGTCAGAACCGGGAAACAGTTTCGGACTTGAAACCGCCGGATCAGTTATTGCCGGTATTCTTTCAACAACAATCGTGATTCTGTTTATCAGAACTTTCCTCTATTTTATTATTATTGAAATAGCCTCTTTTCTTGCTTTTTATCTGATCCTGTATAAGCCTGGCAACATTGTTCGTATCATATTAACCGTTGTATCCATTGCAGCATTGATGCTCACGATTAAATGGGCTCCGGATTTTCGGATAAGAGAACTGCAGCTTGGGAATATTAATATATCCGAGACCTTTGATACCCCATATGGTAATATAACCACAGGAACATACTATGGTGAAGAGGTCACTTTTTATGATTTCAGGCCACTCTATTACAATAATGATAATATCCGCTGTGAAGAAGATATTCATTTTGGGTTGTTACAGACAGAAAAGACCGATTCAGTGTTGCTTATATCAGGAGGACTGTTTAACCACCTTCCTGAAATAATGAAATATAAACCTGAACAGCTTGTATATATTGAACATGACCCGGGACTTTTAAAAACGGAGGACATTTATGGAAGGCTATCCGATTCAGTTAATGTTACACTCCTATCAAAAGATGCCTACAGTTACCTGAAAAAGGGAGGCAAAAAGTTCAATGCCATAACGGAGCTTGTTCCACAGCCCTATACTCTGTCGCTTAATCGTTATTACAGTCGTGAATATTTTGGAATCATAAAAAGCAACCTTGCTGAAGGAGGCGTTTTTGTTTGCAATCCGCTGCCTTCATTCAACTATGTATCCGGGTATTATAAAAAAGCCCTTTCATCAGTTGTTTATGCACTGAAATCCTCATTCAGAAATGTTAAAGTTATCCCCGGCAACAGTTTATATGTAATCGCCTCTGACGACTCAATCAGAACAGATTTTTGCCGGTTGTCAGAAGAAAAAGGAATCAGCAATCTATATGTCAACTGTAATTACTTCAACGATAATGAAATAAGCCGACGAAGCAACCTGCTTATGTCAGAACTTGATTCCTCCTTAAGTCCAAATACACTTCTTAAGCCTGTTGCCTCGTGGTATGAAAATTCGCTTTTTATTGAAAAGCAGGGTAATAAAAACCTGGCCTTGGCCCTCCTTATTTTGTTTATTGCATTCTCCTTATTAAAAATAAAGAGAGGGACCTTGCTGATGTACTCTTCGTCGTGTGCATTATCCGGGCTGGCTGTGACTGTAATCTTCATTTTCCAGGCGATATTTGGTAATGCACATCTGTTATCGGCGCTTATTCTCTCGCTCCTGTTTTCAGGGCTTGCTACAGGTGCTGCCATGAACAGGAACAGACTGCGTTCTTTTATTTTTTATCCACTGGCACTCGCAGTAACTATACTGAGTACCGGCATACTTGCAAACACAATGATGCTTCAGGCAGCAGGTTCAGTAATAGCTGGATCACTCATGCTGCTTACTTTTGCTGCGGGATTCTTTGCAGGTTCGCTCTACCGCATAATGACATCTGACCGTTCTGCCCTGTCAACAGAAAAAGTTTATGGCGCTGATCTTTCAGGTTCTGCCTCGGGCTATCTGTTGACGGGGACCATTCTTATACCTCTTATGGGTCTGACGATATCAACTTTTATTCTTTCCGGTATTATTTTAGTGTCTGTTTTTATTGTATCGGTTTCATCAAAATTGTAGATTTACAGGTATAGCCGGCAAATTACTATGACATTGATAATTAACAAAAAAGATGTCACCAGGAGGGATTTTACCAGGCAGGTTTCGCTTGCCTGCGCGTTTTTTATTGTATCACCGGAGGTGCTGAAAGCTCTTAAACCTGCAGGATATACAGAAAAGGTTCCTGCCCTTTTCCAGCAGGAGAGTCCAAGAGGTATAATGTGTCTTTTATGCCCCAATGCGTGTGTACTGAAAGAAAACGAGGCAGGCGATTGCAGGAACAGGGTTGTATATAAAAACAAGCTCTATTCAATTGGATATGGTAACCCTTGTGCGGTAAATAACGACCCGGTTGAAAAAAAGCCTCTTTATCATTTCATGCCAGGCACCTCTGCCCTTTCCATTGCCACCGCGGGATGTAACCTGGCTTGTCTGAACTGCCAGAACTGGACTATCTCACAGACCTCTCCGGAAAAAACCACAAACTACAAACTGCCGCCTGATGATGTTGTGGCAACAGCAATAGCAAACAAGGCAGCATCAATTGCATATACCTATTCAGAGCCGAATACTTTTTATGAATATGTGTTTGATACTTCAAAGGCAGCACGCGAAAGGGGCATAAAAAACATAATGGTGTCAAACGGGTATATTAATCCTGAACCACTTAAAAAGCTATGTAAGGTTATTGATGCGGCAAACATCGATTTAAAATCGTTCAATGATGAGACGTACATGAAGCTAAACGGGGGAAAGCTTCAGCCTGTACTTGACTCCCTAAGGGTATACCGTGATGAAGGTGTATGGCTTGAAATAACCAACCTCGTTGTACCCGGATGGACAGACAAGCCCGAAGAGATACGTGCAATGTGCAAATGGCTTTATGCCAACGGATTTAAGGATACACCAATACATTTCAGCAGGTTCTTTCCTCAATATAAGCTGGAACACCTTCCCCCCACTCCTGTCAATATTCTTCGTACCGCAGCAGGAATAGCTAAAGATGAAGGTTTAAACTATATTTACAAAGATAATCTGGCAGGTTCGGAGACGTCTGACACTTTTTGTCCAAAGTGTGGCAAAAAAATCATATCAAGGAAAGGATATACAATAATTGAAAACAATCTTAAAAACGGGAAGTGCAGTTGTGGTACAGCGATCCCGGGAGTATGGAAATAAACAAACTGCTATCCTGTCAGGGACCGTATGAAATCAGTCGAAGCAATAAAAAGAGCGGAAGAGCTTAGAAAAATAATAAACGAGCATAATCACAGGTATTATGTACTGAATGCTCCTGTAATAAGTGATTTTGAGTTTGATCTTCTGCTGAATGAGCTGGATACCATTGAAAAGAAGTTCCCGGAAGCACGTACCGGTGATTCGCCTACTTCCAGGGTTGGCAGTGACATCACAAAGGAATTCGAGCAGTTTGAGCATCCATACCCTATGCTCTCACTTGGAAACACATATAATGAAGATGAGGTTCGTGATTTTTGTGAAAGGGTAAAAAAAGGACTTGGTTACGAGCCGGAATATATTTGTGAACTTAAGTATGACGGCGTCTCAATAAGCCTTACGTACGAGGGTGGCAGACTCATCAGAGCGCTCACCAGGGGTGATGGGGTTAAGGGCGATGATGTTACCGCCAACGTAAAGACTATCAGGTCTATTCCGTTAAGAATTGATGCTGCCGACATACCGGACAATTTTACGATAAGAGGAGAGATACTGATACCCAGGGATGGATTTAACAGAATGAATGCGCATAGGTCTGAAGCGGGTGAACCGTTGTTTGCAAATCCCCGTAATGCAGCGGCAGGAACTATCAAACTTCAGGATCCCTCGATAGTAGCATCACGTCCTCTTGATTGCTTTCTTTATTATCTCCTGGGAGAAGAGCTGCCTGCAGGTAATCATTATGATAATATGATGCAGGCAAAGAAGTGGGGGTTCAGAGTTGCTGAGGTGATGGATAAATGCCATAATACTGATGAGATTATCAGCTTTATGGAGAGATGGGAAAACGAGCGTAAAAACCTCCCTTACGACACCGATGGAGCAGTCATTAAGGTAAACAGCCTGAGCGCCCAGACTATTCTTGGGATGACAGCCAAATCGCCCAGATGGGCAATTGCTTATAAATATGCGGCCGAACAGGCAAAGACTAAACTCCTCTCAGTTGATTTTCAGGTGGGCCGAACAGGAAACATCACTCCTGTAGCCAATCTTGAGCCGGTGTTTCTTGCTGGCACAACAGTAAAAAGAGCCTCATTGCATAATGATGATCAGATTAAGCTTCTTGGCCTGCATCTGGGAGACACAGTAATTATTGAAAAGGGAGGCGAGATAATCCCCAAGATTGTAGGAGTCGATCACTCCGTCAGAAGCGTTGATGCGACAGAAGTCATATTCCCGGATAAATGCCCTGAGTGTGGAGCAGAGCTGTTCAGAAATGAAGGTGAAGCAAACCATTACTGTCCCAATTATCTTCATTGCCCCCCTCAGATTACTGGCCGGATAATTCATTTTGCCAGCAGAAAGGCAATGAATATTGATGGCCTTGGTGAAGAGACCATCGAGCTGCTTTACAGGACAAAACTGATTCATACAGCTGCAGACCTCTATGACCTGACTGCCACGCAGCTGTCTGGCCTTGAACGAATGGGAGACAAATCCGCCAGGAATATAGTTGATGGAATAAAGGCCTCTGTAAGAATACCTTATAATAAGGTTCTGTTTGCCCTTGGAATAAGACATGTGGGCGAGACAGTAGCCTCAACCCTCTCAAAGGGATTCCCCGATATAGATACCCTGATGAATGCATCGGAGGCAGAACTGACAAGCCTGCCTGAAATTGGCCCTAAAATTGCTGTCAGCGTCAGAGAATACTTTAGTGACAATGACAATATTAAAATAATAAGCCGCCTCCGTGAAAAAGGGCTGGCATTTAAAGCAGCTGAGAAAATTCAGACAGAAGGAGTATTAAAAGGAGAAAAAATAGTTATTTCGGGAACATTTAAAAAGCATTCAAGAGAAGAGTACAAGGAGATAATTGAAAACAATGGAGGGAAGAACCTTAGTGCAGTGTCATCAGGAGTAACAATTCTGCTTGCCGGTGAAAATATGGGACCGGCTAAACAGGCAAAAGCTGCTGAATTAGGAATAAAAATAATGAATGAGGAGGATTTCCTTAAATTATTAAATGAATATTAATATACCAGTAAATCTTTTAAAGAAAAAATTGATACGTTTGCAATATTATGGAACTCTTTAAAAATATCAGACAGAATTTAGGCAGGACAGCACTTAAAAGTCGCTCAGGATCAGTTAAAAGGGCAGTTCAAAAATTTGATTTTTCAACGGCAAAACAAATTGGAATTCTCTGGGATGCTACCAATGAATCGGGGCTTGCAGTCATTACTTCATTCATAAAAAAAATGAATGAATCGGGGAAGCACACCGAGGTTCTTGCATTTATTCCCGGAAAGGAAGTGTCTGACAGGCTCACCGGCCTGACGTCAATGAAGTTTTTACGTTCAAGCGACCTGAGTTTCACATATACGCCTGTATCTGAGGATGCCAAAGCCTTCATGAAGAAGAAGTTTGATGTTCTTATCGACATAAATCCATTTCGGGTATTTCCGCTGACTTATATAGTCACCCTCTCGAGTTCAATGATCAGGGTTGGAATAGACAACAATTCTGACCAGGAGGAATCACCATATGATCTGATGATCCAAACCGGCAAGACACCAGACATAGGAGAATTTCTTGATCAGGCTGTTTACTATCTTTCATTAATTAACAGCCAGGAAAACTGATAATTACAGCAGCATTTTAAACATTATTTTGTTATGAAAAAATTCAGAGGTATTGGTGTAGCTATTGTGACACCATTTAAGAATGATACGAGTATTGACTTTGCCGCTTTGGGCAAAATCATTGACCATGTCATTAACGGAGGGGTAAATTATATTGTCTTGCTCGGAACAACGGGTGAAGCTGCAACATTAAGCAAAGATGAAAAGAGCGCCCTTACCTCTTACGTAACAGAAGCTGTAGACAAACGTGTGCCGGTTGTACTTGGAATAGGAGGTTACAGCACCAATGAAGTTATCGGCTGTATAAGAAAGACCAATTTTGAAGGAATAGATGCCATACTCTCAGTTGTACCCTACTATAATAAACCAGGTCAGAAGGGTCTCTACCAGCATTTCAGGCAGATTTCCACTAGCAGTCCTGTTCCTGTTATCCTTTACAATGTGCCTTCACGCACAAGCTGCAACTTATTGCCTGAGACATGCCTTGAACTGGCTCACGACTGTGAAAATATAATAGGAATTAAGGAAGCTTCAGGAAGCATGGAGCAGATAATGAAAATACTGAAAGACAAGCCTGAAAATTTCCTTGTCATTTCAGGCAATGATCTGGATGCAATGCCGGTTATTGCCAGTGGCGGATCAGGACTGATATCTGTTCTTGCAAACGCTTATCCGGCCGACTGGAGTGAAATGGTAAACCAGTCGTTGAAATCAAACTTTAAGGTTGCAAGAGAGCTGCATTATAAATACCTGGAGATGATTGATCTATTGTTTACCGACGGCAGTCCCTCAGGTGTTAAAGCAATAATGAATAACATGGGGCTTTGTCAGAATATACTCAGACTGCCGCTTGTACCCGTAAACAGATCAGTCGCGGCCCGGATTGCCAAGGCTATGGAACAAATAAAATAAGCCCTTCCGGGCTTATTTTTTTATACTTAATGTTTTTCGTTATGCACCTGCTCCATCGGCCAGACCCTGACCATGACAATGCTTGAACTTTTTCCCGCTGCCACAGGGACACGGATCATTTCTTCCTACCTTCTTCTCAACTCTGACAGGTGTTGGCTGAACCTGTTTCTTGTTTTCGTCTCCTCCGTCCCTGCCGAAAGATCCCACCTCACTCTTTGAGGTTCTCATACGGCTCATGTCGGCAGACTTTCGTCTTTGTGCCTCCTGAACGTTATTCTGCTGTGTCTGAGGTATGACACCCTTCATAAGAAGACTTACGACATCTCTGTTAACCTTGGTAATCACTGTCTTAAAGAGCTCGTACGATTCAAATTTATAGATAAGCAGAGGGTCTTTCTGTTCATATGATGCATTCTGCACAGACTGTTTGAGTTCGTCCATCTCTCTCAGGTGCTCTCTCCATGCATCATCAATGGTAGCCAGTACTGCAATCTTTTCAAAGGAACGGGCAAGTTCTTTGCCATTGCTCTCAACGGCAGACCTGAGGTTTGTTATAACATTGTAAACCTTGACGCCATCGGAGATAGGAACAACAACATTTTCATATGTTGCCGACATTCTTTCGTAAACATCCTTAAGAACAGGGTAAGCCTGTGCTGCTATTGCCTCTGATTTCCTGCGGTATGCGTCAACAACCTTTGAATATACCCTGTCGAGTATTTCATCGGTATCCAGCCTGGTAAAATCCTCCCTGGAAACAGGGGAATCTATTGAAAGTGTCCTGATAAGGTCAAACTGGAATTCCTCATAATCAGAGTTATCCCGGTGTGTCTGAACTATCGATTCGGTGACATCATACATCATATTGGCAATGTCTACACCCAGTCGCTCGCCATAAAGTGCATGACGTCTCTTGCTGTAGATCACCTCTCTCTGGGAGTTCATTACATCGTCATACTCAAGCAGTCTTTTACGTATTCCGAAGTTATTCTCCTCGACTTTTTTCTGGGCTCGTTCAATTGATTTTGAGATCATTGAGTGTTGAATCATCTCACCATCCTTCAATCCCAGCTTGTCCATTATACCTGCTATTCTCTCTGAGCCAAAGAGACGCATCAGCTCATCTTCAAGAGATACGAAGAACTGTGAAGAGCCCGGGTCGCCCTGACGGCCGGAACGTCCTCTCAGCTGCCTGTCAACACGGCGTGACTCGTGACGCTCTGTACCAATGATAGCAAGACCTCCTGCCTCCTTAACCTCCGGAGTGAGTTTAATGTCAGTACCCCTACCTGCCATGTTGGTCGCAATGGTTACTGTGCCTGTCTTACCAGCTTCGGCAACTATCTCGGCCTCACGCTGATGAAGCTTGGCATTAAGCACATTGTGCTTCAGCCCTTTCATCTTAAGCATGCGGCTAAGTAATTCTGATACCTCAACTGAGGTGGTACCGACAAGAACAGGGCGTCCTTTTTTATTAAGGTCAACTATCTCATCAATAACGGCGCTGTACTTCTCGCGCTTGGTTTTGTAGACAATATCTTCATGATCGGCCCTGATCACAGTTCTGTTTGTCGGGATAACAACCACATCGAGCTTGTATATGTCCCATAACTCACCCGCTTCGGTAACGGCGGTACCCGTCATACCGGCAAGCTTATGATACATGCGGAAATAGTTCTGCAGGGTAATGGTTGCATAAGTCTGAGTTGCAGCTTCAACCTTTACATTCTCCTTAGCCTCAATTGCCTGGTGAAGCCCGTCTGAATAACGACGTCCTTCCAGTATACGGCCGGTCTGCTCATCAACAATCTTTACCTTATTATCGATAACAACATATTCAACATCTATTTCAAAAAGCGTATAGGCCTTAAGAAGCTGTGTCATGGTATGAACCCTCTCGGATTTCACAGCAAAGTCCTGCAACAACTCATCTTTTGCCTTCAGCCTTTCACTCTCATCTTTTATATTTTTTTCAATATCAGCAATCTTGCTTCCCACATCGGGCAAAACAAAGAAGTGAGTGTCTTCCACTGATGATGAGATGAGGTCAATACCCTTATCAGTAAGCTCAATTGAGTTCATCTTCTCATCAATGACAAAATAAAGCTCCTCAGTTACCTTAGGCATCTCCTTGGAGTTATTCTGCATATAGAGGTTCTCTGTCTTCTGCAGCAAGGTTCTTACTCCCTCTTCACTGAGATACTTAATAAGAGCACCGTTTTTGGGGAGTCCCTTATATGCCCTGAGAAGGAGAAGGCCTCCCTCATCATATTTTTCGGCGTTTATTAGTCTTTTTGCATCAGAGAGAAGCTGAGTGACAAGCTTTTTCTGTTCAGTTACCAGGCGTATTACTTTTGGCTTGAATTCATCAAACTGGTCAGTATCGCTTTTTGCTGTCGGTCCTGATATAATAAGAGGTGTCCTGGCATCATCAATAAGCACAGAATCCACCTCGTCAACGATTGCATAATGGTGTTTACGCTGAACAAGATCCTCGGGATTGATCGCCATGTTATCGCGCAGGTAATCAAAACCAAATTCGTTATTGGTACCAAAGGTAATATCGGAGTTATAAGCCTTGCGTCGGGCAGCTGAGTTCGGTTCATGCTTGTCTATGCAGTCAACCGAAAGACCGTGAAATTCATAAATCGGACCCATCCATTCCGAGTCACGTTTTGAAAGGTAATCGTTAACTGTAACAATGTGAACTCCTCTGCCAGCGAGGGCATTTAAGAATACAGGAAGTGTGGCCACAAGTGTTTTACCTTCACCGGTTGCCATCTCGGCAATTTTCCCCTTATGAAGAGCCACACCACCGAAGAGCTGTACATCGTAATGTACCATATCCCATAATATCTCGTTTCCTCCGGCAATCCATCGGTTACTCCATACAGCCTTATCGCCTTCAATAACAATTGATGGCCGTGTGGCAGCCAGATCCTTGTCCCACTGCTGTGCGGTGACTACCAGTTTATCATTTTCCTTGAATCTTCGTGCAGTCTCCTTTACAATTGCAAATGCAACAGGCAGAACCTCATCGAGCTTCTCCTCGATTATTTCAAGAATTTGTTTTTCAAGTTTGTCAACACGATTGTAAAGATCTTCCTTACGATTGAGATCATCTTCCTGTTCAGCCTGAGCTTTCAGTTCTGTAATTTCTTTTTCCTCGTTTTCAAAGGAAGAACGAATCTGGGAACGTATATCAGAGGTAAGCTTTCTCAGTTCATCATTGGATATGACATTAAGCTTTTCATATTCAGCCTTTATTCTGTCAACGTAAGGATTTATCTCTTTTAGATCCCTTTCATATTTGTCTCCTAGAAAGAGACCAAGGACCTTGTTTATAACACTCATTTCAGTACTGTTTCTAATAAATTTGCAGCAAAATTAATCATTTTTCGGACACCTGACGGATTGATGCCTAAAGAATACAAAGTGACGAATGTATGAGGTGCCTATGGATGAGTTTTATGGTACCATGTCAACCAAGCAGTTCTCTGACTTTTTGAATCAGTTCTGCCGGGGAGAAGGGCTTGGAATAGGTATACTTTGCTCCCAGAGCTTTTGCAATGCTCAGGTAACTGCCGGGTCCGGCCTTACCACCACCGCTTATTGCAATTATTTTAGTATCAGGAGAAACCTCTTTAACATGCATTATTACTTTTAGCCCGTCTTCTTCAGGCATAAGCAGATCAGTAATAACCAGGTCAACCACTGAAGGACGAAACTTGTTTATTGCCTCCCGCCCGTCGGCAGCAGTAATAACAGTATATCTCCTTTTTTCAAGCGCATCACGAAGCAAATCTCTCAAAGGCTGATCATCTTCCACAATTAATACCCCTGGCATAATTAACTCTTATTTTTAAGTAATGAATCGAGAGAATAAATTATCTCCTTAAGCGATACTGGTTTAAAAAGATTAGTTCTCCCGGATCCCGAAGGTAAATTTTTTTCTTCTGCCATCCAAGAATCAAAATCGGAAATTAGCAATAAACGCTTGTCTACATTATTCTTTTCAAGTTCAAAAGCAATTTCCGAAGTATTTGTATCACGCAGATTATCTATGACTATAATTACGTCTGCATCGCGGGTTAACTTAATCCAAGTACCTTGAGGATCAGTTGTTTTCACATTGTAGCCGCTGTTTTTCAGTGCAATGGAAATAACCTTGGCCTCATTATCGGTTGCAGGAACAATAAGTATGTTTGCCTTTGGCAGAGAGGTGCTGTCAGTTACCATTGGCGTC
>Ga0209099_1001416_pt1 | contig 24072 bp, 18 predicted proteins | sample AD_JPNHW2_MetaG_FD_184430 | JGI IMG/M metagenome (GOLD analysis project Ga0209099, IMG submission 184430) | Active sludge microbial communities of municipal wastewater-treating anaerobic digesters from Japan - AD_JPNHW2_MetaG (SPAdes) (version 2) | ecosystem: Engineered > Bioreactor > Anaerobic... | reverse complement strand
CGGTGTCGTGACCAGCGTGTTGTCGCTGTTCACACTGAACATGGATGTCACGTCATAGGCCGGGTAAAGGCCGTATTCGTAATCGGCATAAGCGCCGAAGTTGCTCCAGTCACGGTAGGGGGTCCCGAGCGAGATGGCGTTCCCGTTGAACGTCGTCACGAGGTTCGGGTACCCGCCGGATGTCTGGTCCCAGTTGTAGGAGAAAAAGAGCAGGGCCTTCTCAACGGTGGCACCCGCCGGGACGGGCAGGTTCGCTGCGGTCCAGGTCTCGGTCCTGCCGGTCCAGCCTACGCCCTGGTATGCACTGTCCGGCTGGGTGTAGTAGACGATGTCGCCGTTCAGGTCGTACGTCATCTTCGTGGTCATGTTGCTGCCACCCGCCCAGTAGATGCCCTTGCCCTTGTACCCGTTGTTTAAAACGGTCTTTGCTGTGCTGGTCCGGGTGTTATCGGCTTCGTTTGTCTCGGCGATAAGATTGTCCGGGTCGAGGACTGCGGTATATGTAACCGATGAGCCTGCGTTGTCGCGGATAGTCGGATCGGTTATCGTCTGCGTGGGTGCCGTTGCTCCGGCCGCAAGGGATGCGATAGTCGCGGTCGCAACCGGTACCGTGCTGCTGACATCGCTTGCATAGAGCGCGACCACGATATTCGTTACCGCGGCGGTCCCGGTGTTCTTGATGGTCTTGACCTGAACATTGTTCGCTTCCCGGGCAAAGACATAGGCAGGATACGGGTTGACGGTCGCTGCACCATTGGCGCCGGTGAAGGTCAGGTTGGGCAGAGCTGCTGCGGTTACCGTAATGTACCCGGTCTTGGTCTCGTCATCACTACCGCCGGCATTGGTGGCGGTCAGCGTAACGGTGTAAGTCCCGGCTGTGGTGTACTGGTGGACCGGGTTCCGGTCAGTGCTGGTAGCGCTGTCGCCGAACGTCCATGCCCATGAGGTCGGGGTATTGGTTGACTGGTCGGTGAACGTAACGGTCAGCGGCACGGTGCCGGAGACCACATCAGCGGCAAACCCGGCAACCGGTGCTGTCACCGGCAGGGGCTTCTTCACTACGAGGACCGCGAGCGGGATCTTATAAAATGCTGCGGTGCCGGTGCCCGGGAAGTACCGCGAGTAACCCAGCGTGACATCGCTTGCGCCGGTGACCGAGGAGGTCACGTCCCACGAGTCAACGCCGGAATAGGTGCCCTGCACGTCAGGGACATTGTCGAGCGCGAGGTTGGTGAAGGTTCCAGTCACCGGCGGGGAAAAGGCGCTTCCAAGCGCAACAAAATCATTGGCAGCGGTGGGGAATCCGTAGTTCCCGTTGTTGCTCGCCATATAGTCGGCGGTCAGGGTGGCAGACGTGATGCCGGAGAGGCCGGTGGTGCCGAACGTGGTTGTCCCGACGGCAGCTTCTCCGAGATTATCCTCGGTGTAATACGAGGTAACGTCATGCCCCTGGTTCACCCAGTAGGTGGTCTGGGTTGTGGAGGCGGGGTCGTCGTACGCGACAACAAGCGTGATGACCTTGATCCGGCCATCATAGGAACCGGTCGTATCAACATAGACGTTGACCGTCTGGCTGCTGATCATGCTCGTGACATCGTACCACATGAAGTAGTCGCTCGTGACCCGGTTCTCGTGGTCATTGATCATCTTGTACGGGTCGCAAGCAGTACCTCCCAGGGCGGAATTGTCATTGCAATTTCCTTCGCCCACATAGGTGAATGCTGCATGCCCGGTCTCCGGCCATGTTGTTTCATAGGTTCCATCACCGTTGCCGTCAAATTTGTTGGTAATGGTGAAGGCCTTGTCATCCTGCATGTGCCCACTGTACGCGGAGACGTAGAGCCGGGCCCACTTGACATTGCTCCCCGTGGCAGCTGCCGGCAGGGCGAATGTCTTGGTCACAATTTTATCTCCCCAGTTCGGCGCCGGAGTTGCATCGATATACAAGTCTCCGGTAACGGTACCCGTCTGGATGGTTGTGAGCGGGATGCCGCCGACATAATTATCAGCACTGACAATTGCCGGAATGGCAAGGATCGCAATGAATACGATACATAACAGGGTCAGGAGAGAGCCTGGCCCGCTCTTTTGGTGCTTGGTTTTTGTTTTCATACTGATCATAACCGCCGGTTAAACCGGAATTCAAAATTGCCGCACGTGCGTGCCTGACTGCTGGCGGGCCGTGCAAAATTCCCGCTGCAGGGCGTACTACCGGTACCATCACGGGCACAGTAGGTGACAAACGGCCGGTGTCCTGCCCGGGCTGCCCGCCGCGTAGCGGGAGCAGTGCGGGGGCGGGAGACGAGATGGCGCCGGAAAAAGAATACCCTGCCGGCTGGGCTGGATGGTTGTCTGCTATCGTGATGTGCCATGATACTTCCCTGCAGTGTTCAGAAAATATTAAAAATTTTAACACAGTTAGTAGTAATCAGTATGAAATAAATCTTATTAAAGGCTATTTGTTATTATAAACCTTTAAAAAATAAGAATTAATATACTCATACGAGACATCCCGGGATATTTCCGGTCACCTAGCCCCTGAACGGGTTCCCGCGTCCGGCTCCTGATGAACTGCAACCCGTGCAGGAAGATGAAACCCCCCCGAACCCGGCGAGGGATGGAAAGCAGGCCTGGCTGAGAATGCAAAGATTCTTGCCCAAGGCTGCCGATATAACTTTTTATTGATTTAGTATTACTTAATATGATAATTGTACCAATGGGATTGCAGGAAGTATTCTAATGCAGGGAAAGGTTCCGGAACCGCCTACCCTGACGGTTACCGCTTTTCCTGACAGTGAGGAAGCTGCCAGGAATTACCTTGTCAACGCCGGGATACTCCGTCTCCCATCCCACTGCCCGGTGTGCAGCGGTACCGCTATCCGTCATATCCGGCGCAACCAGTGCCGGTGCCGGGACTGCAGGCACGAATGGAGTATCCGGAAAGGCAGCATCCTTGAAGGCATGAGGATATCCTTCGGGACATTTATCGCGGTTGTCCGCCTTTTTGCCAACGACATTCCTGTCAACGATGCCGCACACCAGCTTGGTCTTGCCTACAATACGGTCTACGATATCTACCAGCGGATCCGGAGGACCGTCCTGGCCCCCCGTGCCGACAAAAACACAGTCCCGGAAGAAGCGGGAAACAGCGGGGAAACCGGTGACGGTGACCGTACACACGTGAACAGGTTACCCGACAGAAAAAAACCGGTCGTATTCGGTATCCGGCTGAATAATGACCAGGTCACGATCGGTGAAGTGAACAGTCCCGATCCCGCTATCATCATAGCACTGCCGGTACCGATGATGCAGCGGGGGAATATCCTCTTTATCGATGCCTATGGGAAGAAGTACCAGGGGTTCATCACGTATGTGCCGGACCACCACGGGAAGGACATTGTACGCATCCGGGTTCGTGACGGGCTGCCCTGGTCCCCCCTCAACGATTTCTGGAACTTTACCGGCAAAACATGGACGTCCCACCGCGGGCTTGACCGGGACAGCATCCCGGAATTCGTTCAGGAACTGGCCTTCCGGTACAACAACCGGCAAACTGACCTGTTCCCGTTAGTATTACACAAGATTGCAGAATCCTGTACCGGGCCATGAGGGACCGGTTGTTTCACGTATACTCTTTTTCCTTTCAGGCCAGGCATCAGTATCACCACCAGGAACAAAAAGACCGACCAGCGCTCTTTCCTGCGGCACGGTATCTGATACCGGATTCCTACCGGCAGCGCGGTAAAATGGGGAATATATTATGTTACATACCGGATTTTACCTGCACCGTTCTTACCATAAATCCCTCATGACACTCCATGAGGCTTCAGCAATGCCCCTCTCCCCGGTCGTGGCGAACCCCGCTTTGCGATACTACAACCAGTCCCGGTTCGGACCTGGGATCGACCCGATTAAAATTGAGTTACTTTCCATCATTCTTTTCGGTTCATTTCACCTCACCTTTTTTTACCTCGAAGTGGAAAAAATTTTAATTTTTATAACCAGTTTACGTAAATCAGATGAGGCCCCGGATTGCCTCTACCGGGTTCAGGTGCGTGGCCTTGACCGCCGGGTACAGCCCTGCACCGAGCGAGAAGACGATGGCAATGGCCATCCCGGCCACTGCCATCTCGGGTGAGATCTTTGCAATCTCGTTCCCGAAGATGCTTGAGAACTCCGGTCCCATACGGGCGATGATGAACGGTTTGCCTACCGTGTTCAGGACCACGGTAAAGAGATACCCAAGGATATCTCCCACGATCCCGCCGATGATCCCGATCAGCAGGCACTCGTAGAGTACGAGACGTATCACGTCGTTCTCAGAGGCTCCTATGGCCATCGTGATCCCTATCTCCCGCGTCCGCTCGTATACGGAGGTGATCATCGTGGTCGTGATCATCAGTCCCCCGACAAAGAGGGCAAAGACGGCAAAGATCATGAAGACTATCAGGATCGCGTCCATGAACTGGTTGACCGCCTTGATCTGCTCGAACGCGCCTGATACCTCAAGCCCCTGCGCCGTGATCTGGTCGACAACCCCAAAGACCATGTCCGGGTCATCCACCCGGATAAAGGCGGTGTCATAACCTTTCTGCCCGCCCCGGATCTGCGATGCCGTGGTCATATCGATTAAGACATACCGGTCGAACTGGTCATCGCGGTTTCCCAATGTCCCGACGAGCGTGAGCGGGACCTGGCGGTCGACCGGCATCCCGTTCTCATCATATTCCCGGATCAGGGCCGTGAAGATGTCCCCCATCCGGATCCCCTCGTTACGCTGGAGCCGGTCTTTGAGGTCCGCACCGAATACTACTTCCGGCGCACCGGGCACGAACGCCCTGCCCGAGGTATATTTCAGGTTCAGTACTTTGTCGATCTCTTCCCCACGGACCGCAACGACCTGCAGGAATGTCTGTTTCTTCGTTGAATAGGAATCCGAGAATGCAGGTGCCACGGCAAGGACATGGGGCGTTGTACGCAGTGCCTCCACTTTCGTCTCCGTGATCAGCTGGGTGACCCCGTCAGTTGTCTTCGGGTGTATCTCGATCAGGGTCAGGTCAGACTGCGCCTTGATCGTCTCGATCGCCTGGTACCGGATCCCGTCGCTGAGCGCTACGATTCCGATCACGGCGGCAACACCGATGGCAATCCCGAGCACGGTCAGGGCAACCCGGAGGCGCTTGGTCAGGAGCTGCCTGGCGGACAACCGCAGGATGTCCATCTCTTTTGCAATCATGCAATCACCCTCCCGTCACGGAGTTCTATGATACGGTCGCAGTACGATGCCAGCTCGCGCTCGTGGGTGACGATCAGGAACGTAACGTTCTTCTCCTTGTTGACCGTCCGCATCAACGCATAGATCTCGGCGCTTGTCTTCGAGTCAAGGTTGCCGGTCGGCTCGTCGGCAAGGATGATGCTGGAGTTGGCCGCCATGGCCCGTGCAATCGCCACCCGCTGCTGCTCCCCGCCGCTCATCTGGTGGGGGAGGTGATCTGACCGCTCGCCAAGGCCGACCATCTCGAGGAGCCTGAAAGCGCGTTCATTGCGCTCCTCCTTGGGAGTATAATTGAACAGCAGGGGATACGCGACATTCTCCCGTGCATTTAACGAGGGGATCAGGTTGAACTGCTGGAAGACAAACCCCACCTGCGTCCTGCGGAGGTCGATGAGGTTCTTCCGGTCTTTGTAATCCACCGCCTTCCCGTTGATCGAGACCGATCCCGTGGTCGGGGCATCGAGCCCGCCAAGGATGTTCATCAGCGTGCTCTTCCCGCTCCCGCTCCGTCCGACAAGGGCGATAAACTCTCCCTGACGGATGCTGAGTGAGATGTCTGTCAAGGCAGTCACCCCGTTAGCAAACTGCTTGGATAGTGCTGTTGTCTGGATTCCGTTATTCATTGTTTCTCATCCGTATAACTGATGGTCAGGATCGCATTCGTGAACTGGAAATAGTCGCCCTGGTCCCGCAGGGCCACATGGTTGTTCTCTGTCTTCAGGTACGGTTTGATCTCCTTGGTCTCAAACCCGATCTGGGTATTATTGTCCATGGAGAAGATGTCGTTCCACTCCTTTCCCTTGTAATTCGGGAAAAGCAGCGAGAAGATGGTCCTGATCAGCGGCGGCGTTTTCTCCTCGTCAAGCCGGTTGACCATCAGCTTGTTGAGGTCAACCTCGATATCGCGGGAATATCCCCCGGAAGGAGCGATAAGGAAGAGCTCGGCCGAATCGATCTTTGCCTGAGGAAGGGTGCCCGGAAATGTCATCTCGCTCGTAGCCATCTCGGGCGAGACCCCGTAACTGCTGTACATGAGGTCGCTGCCTTCCTTGACCCAGACCTGCATCTGTTTTCCCTCCGCAGTTTCATACACCGCGAGCATCCCGATCCCGAAGATGATCACCGTACTGTTGGGCATGCCTGCCTGGCGGCAGGTAACCGAGAAATTGTTATGTCCCGGCTGCAGGGAAGGCAGGTCATAGGCATCAAGGCCGGAGTAAAAATCGTACTGGCTGACAAATCCCTTGCTGTCCGAGTACCGGGAGGCGGGCGGCAGCAGTGTTTCCGGCTGGCGGGAATCGACAAGCTCAAAACCGGGATAGACCGCTTTCTGGCCAACCCTGCTCCACGACCAGTACACGAAGAGGCGTTGGAACTTCACCTTCGCATCGGCTGGCAGGTCAATCGCATACGAGACATTGTAGGTCCCGCCTTGAGGGACCGAGCCCACGTACCTGCTGTCTCCAAGGGTAAACGTGTAGTTACCCCTCATATCCCCGAAGTACGTCTGGTTGAGGGGGTGATCCCCGGCATACGTTGCCCCGGCAGTCCCGGTTAGGGCAATAATCAGAAAGAAAAAGAGGGCAGGCCTAGGGGAATGCATATGCTGACTCCGCCACATTGTTGGTCCGGTCACCGTCCCGGATCTTTGCCGCTTCATCGACAACGGCTCTGAGGGTATGGGACCCGGGCGTTGTGTGGATCGGGATGTCGGCACTGACCTCTTTTCCTGCAGCAAGGCCGTCATCATAACTCTTGGTAGCGATCTTCTCATTGTCGAGATAGATGGTGACCGTAAAAGATGCAGCATCACTGCCCCCGTTATTTTTCACGATGACCGGGATAAGGTAGAGACTGGTGGTGTCAGCTGCAGCAACTGCTGGTACCAGCGCCGGAAGCCCGGCAGTGATGATCAGGAGAATAAAAAGGGCAGAGGTTGCCCGCATTGCTGCATCCCTGTTCCTCTGGTGCAGGACGCCGGCCATGCCAAGGGATACGAGGACCGCTGACAGCGCCACGGCGACAGGCAGCGGGGATTTCTGTGTCGGGGCTGCAAATCCCGGGTGCCGGGGGGTATCAACCGATATCGCAAGGTCAGGCAGGGTACCAACCATGACCTGCCTGGTCGCGGCATTGTTGGAGGTATCACGATCGCCGGAAACCTTCACTGCTGCACTAAGGGTATGCGAGCCGGAGGTTGCCGGCCAGGTCGCAGCGATCTGCTGGACGCCGCTTGCATCGACCGTTACCTGCTTTGAAGCGACCGGTGATCCATCCACGGAAAAGTCGACAGCCACCGGAGAGGATGGGCGTTCCCCGTGGTTCTGGAGTGTTGCGGTGATTGTAGCGGTCTCACCATTGAAGGCGTCGGTCACTTCCACGTTGCTGATGGCAAGGTCAGTACCGGAGCCGGATGCTGATACCGCCCCTGATCCGGATGATGCCGATCCCGTATGCGGCTGTTCGAGCGTGAGCATGGCAAAGACCGGGTGAAGATAGTCCTCACCCTCTGGTTTGTCACCGGTGCTGCTGATCGTCCCATCACCGTTCAGGTCCCTGCCCCGCAGGATCCTGACCTCATTATTTCCTGATTTCACCCTGCCGGTCACATCAAAGATCTCGCTGTCCCAGTACCGTCCCATGATGCTTTTCCCCTCCGGGCCAAGGTACCCGTTGTCATAGGACATTTCATCGGCAATATCATACGCTCCGGCCGGGTACGTCGTCATGTCAGTCACGGGCGAGCCCAGATCCCTGCCGTTGAACTCGATATAATCAGGCAATCCCCGGCTTGATGTCAGCTCGATGATGGACAGGTTGGCATGGGGACTGCCTGAAATATCAGGAACGGATATCGTTGTGGAGGTCTGGTCATTGACCGTGGGGTTGGCACCTGAAGTCCATCCTTCTCCGTGAAGGTTGGTGTTGCCCTCCAGGATCCAGTACCGCGTATCGGCACCGTCGGGGGTTTTTACGACAACAACCGTTGTCATCCCGTAGATCCGCCCGTCCAGCTTGCTCTCGGGCTGGCCCTGGCTGGTTGTGGCAGTGATGGTATTATGGCCGTTCTTTACGAGGTTCGTAGTGTCCCATGCCGCCCAGTACACCCCGTATCCCGTGCACCAGACATTCTGTGTCTTGTCATCCTGCCCGTAAAGTTTCACCTGGCCCATGTCCTGGCTGTTCGCTGAGACCTGCACCCATCCGGTATACTTCGGCGTCCCGCCCCAGATTCCGACATAGGTGCGTGCCCACTGGATCCGGGCTCCGTCCTGAATATCGAACTCCAGTGTCCGCGGCGAGTCCTGGAGCCCAAGGATCGTGAACTGCAGAACCTTCCCGTCCACCTGTCCCTGCGATACCGTCTTTAACGGGAAGCCGTCAAAATCGTAGAGTGCACTGCAGGGCGGTGCAAGCAGAAGAGCGGTCAGCAATAAACAGATGAGCGTGCATAATGCCCGGTGATGAGTGCGGGCAGAACGTTTCGTAATAGTGGATAACAGATCATGCGACATGGATATCTCCTAGGTTGTTGTGGGGACCAGCAGGACCGTTCCCTGCTGGAGGGTTGTGCCGGTGACAGAATTTTTAAGGCTGTACCCGACGGTATCTTTCATTGGTACTTCGACCCGGGATACGGAGTCCTGAGGCTGCCACACCAGCACCTTGCCTCTGGGTTCGCCATCGGCATTGGAACTGTCATAGCAGGTGTCGGCATAGACCATCAGCCACTCCCCGGGATCCAGTACCCCGTCACCATTGCCCATCTCCTCAAAGTACGGGACCGGCCGGGCATTGACTGCATTGGAGGAGGGCATCAGGATCGATGATACGAGCGTTACCGTATTCGTCCCCTTGGACAGTTCAAGGATAAGATCGGAGAACGCATGGCTATCCGTGCCGTGGTAGACAAACAAGAGGCCGTTGCGGGCACTGAAGCCTGCGGGATAGTCCGGTACATGGTTGGTCATGTCCAGGTCCCGGATGCTCTCAATGGTGGGGATAAGATCGAAATTACCTTCCTGGACATCACCGGACGATGATGGCAGGCCGATTGATCCGGATTGAAGAAGTCCGGGATACCAGACTGCACCCGCAAGTACAATGCAGGCAAGGACAATTGCGATCAGGATCAGGTGCATGCGGGATATATGCAAGTGTCCGGGGGGATGGTACCGGATAATTCCCTCCTCAATATCAAAGGTCTGGCAGGAAGCCGCGGTGCCGTCCCAGATGCACCGTCCACCTGCCTCATCGGGCACCGGGGTTAACGGGATCCAGCCTTTCCGGTACGCGACAGCACTGGTGGCACCGATTATGAAGATCCCGCCAAGGAGCATACTGAAGGGCAGTTCCTCTCTCGTTCCCACAGGGTTTTCTCCATCCAGCACTTCCGGTTGTTCTGGAGGTATGGCCTGGTACCGGTTTGCCTGTTGGCCGGAAGACGGGTTGCCGGCATTACCGACACCGATCCCGCCATAACTGGATGTACCGTCACCTGAATTCCCGCTGCCGGCCGAACCCTGGCCGGACGAGAGGTTGAGCGTTGAACCGTCCTTGTAGGTAGTTAAGGTTTCGCTGGTGTTTGTGGTAGTTGTCGTTGTAGTTGTCGTTGTTGTGGTTGTCGTGGGAGTTGTACTGTCGCCGAGATCAATAACAAGGAACTGCTGGATTGCGGCCATGCACGGCGTGTCGCCAGCATCGGTGCTCTGGATACCAAAGATATTGCCGGAGCTCTGGATATGGGATGTTACGTCACGCGTATCGACTGCAACCTGTTTCCCGCCATCAACGCCCGTTCCGCTGCCGCCATAGTCCCAGACGTTTGACGCGAGAATATTCCCGTTATACAGGATGTTTCCTTCATGGCTGTCTCCGGAGGGAACGAAGGTGATCAGGGTAGCGGAATCCATATCGGCGGTATCGATCGTCATGCCGGTAAAGGGTACATTTGCCGTTGCCTCAGCGCTCGTTGTGCCATAGTCGGAACTGGCACCGAGGAGATCGAAATTGTCGTTGATGAAGATCTGCTTGCGGGTTGAATCCGGATCCTCGTACACGACCACAAGGAAGAACTCGTACATCGAGAGCTTGGTGTAGACCGCAGCCTGGGCAGGATCGGAATATTTCGGGTTTTCCCGTGTGAAAACAGCGCTGTTGGCCTCGTTCATCCGGTAGAGCGAGGTAACGTCATATTTCAGGAGCCCGTACTCGTAATCGGCATACACGCCGAAATTGCTCTTGTCATAGTTCCACGAAGACCGGCTGACCCGTTCGCCATTGAAATCGACGAAGGTATGGTCCGGGGCGATATGCTCGTTGTCCCACGTGTAGGGGACATAGAGATAAGCGGCCCTGATTGTTGCATTGAAGGGAACCGTGGGTTCAGTGGCCATCCAGTTCACGGTATAACTCAGCCAACCGTTTGCACCCCGGCCCCCGGATACATATTCGCTGTCACCCGTGGAATAGGCAATCCCGCCATAGAGATCGTACGTCTGCCGGGTGATGATATCATTACCACCGGACCAGTAATTCTTTCCCTTGTACCCGTTGTACCTGACGGTATTGGCCGGGATATAGGTTTTCACGTTGTTGTTCTCATTTGTCTCGGGGATCAGGCTGCCGGGATCGACCGTTGCGGTATAGGTGATAGAGGCTCCTGCCGTGGATCTTACCGTTGAATCGGTGATCGAGACCGTGGTATTCGAACCGGCTGAGATAGCCGGCACCGACACCGTACCGGTGAATCCGTCGCTCGACTCAAGCTTGACGGTTGTTGCCGGGGAAGCTGCTGTCCCGCTGTTCCTTACAACGATTGTCACCGTGTTCGGTTCAAGGGCAAAGATATTACCCGCCGCAGTGCCGCCAAGGTTCGATACGACTGTAGGGATGGAGAGGTCGGCCGAAGCCGAGGAGGAGGTCGCGGTAATATAACTGTTCTTCGTCAGGTAATCATTTCCGGCCGCATTGGTAGCGGTGAGTGTCACCGGGTATGTGCCGGCGGACGTAAACGTGTGTGTCGGGTTCTGGTCGGTACTGTCAGTGGTTCCGTCGCTATCAAAGTCCCATGCCCACGATATGGGCGAGCCGCTGGACTGGTCGGTGAAGGAAACTGAGAGCGGGATTACACCGGAGGTCGGTGAGGCAGAGAATGCAACTCCGGGTACACCCGTCGCAGTATTCACCGTAATAGTCTGGGCGGTGGTGGATGACCCGTAGACGTTCTTGGCAGTATGCGTAACGGTCCACACGCCGGGTATCTTGTAGGTAAATGTCTTGTCCCGGAGTACCGATGTATTACCATCGCCGAAGTTCCATGTCCAGCTTGTGGGTGACCCGGCCGATGTATCGGTAAATATGACGGTCAGCGGTACGGTGCCGGAAGTCGGGTTTGCAGTGAATGATGCCACTGGGGTATTGGAGTCTGCTGGTGTCACCGTGATATATTGTGTCCGGGTGGAGGCATTCGATCCCGCTGCATTGGAGGCGGTGAGTGTTACCGTGAACGTACCTGCGCTGCTGTATGTATTGGAAGGGTCCTTCAGCGTGGAGGTGTTGCCATCCCCGAAATCCCATGCCCATACCGTGGGTGTATCTGAAGACTGGTCGGTGAAAGTAACGGTCAGCGGTGCGGTCCCTGACAGCGGTGTACCGGAGAATACTGCAACCGGTGCTCTGGTGCCTGAAGAGACCGTGATATATCCGGGTTTCACCAGGGTATGCACCAATCCGTTGGCGTTTGCGACAGTCAGGTTGATGGTGAAACTGCCGGGATTCGTATAGGTGCACAGGGGATTCTTGAAAGTGCTGTCAACGATCCCGTCATTATTAAAGTCCCATACCCATGAATCCGGATTGCCGGAGGACAGATCGCTGAACTGGACGGTCAGGTTTGCCGGGCCGGAAGTGATGTTGGCGGTAAAATTGGCCATCGGGCCGGAATAATCACCAACAACGATCGTGCCGCTATTCACGGTGGGACTGATAATCCTTCCCGCATCATCATCGGAATGGCCTACGCTTATCACTACCGGCGTTATTCCGGTCATGTTGCCACGGACACTGATAGTGGCAAGTGTTATGGCAGTTGCTCCGGGTTCAACAAGTTTACCGGTATCGGTCCCGCCGATAAAGACCGACTGGTTGGGAATAAGCGGGGTTCTGGGCAGCTGTGCCCACGAAGGATAGGTCACTTTAGTGATCTCCGCAATACCCGGGTTTGCCAGCCCTATGGTCAGGTCGTAACCGGAAAGGCCAGCAGGGGCATAGTCCATGACAATCCGTATATCCTGCGTCCCGCTGGCGCTGACCGGCTGGACCGGGGGGTCAACGGTAAGTGTCACATCGCCGGAGAACACAGCGATATACCCGGTCCGTATCTCGGTGTCAGACCCGTACGCATTGGTGGCATTGAGTCTTACCGCATAGGAACCGGTACTGGTATAGGTATAGACCGGGTTCCGGGTGGTATTATCCACGACACCGTCGTTATTGAAGTCCCACGCCAATGAAGTCGGCGAACCGGCTGACTGGTCCGAAAACGAGACCGTCAGCGGGACGGTGCCTGAAAGCGGTGTCGCGCTGAACGCCGCGACCGGCTCACCGGATAGTGTCAGGACCGTGACATAGTTCTGTTTTATGGTAAAATTCGCCCCCCCCGGCCCGGCGACCGAGAGGTTGACACTGTAGGTACCGGGAGATCCGTAGGTATGGGACACATTCCGGAGGACGGACGTGTTCCCGGTACCGATATCCCCGAACGTCCAGTCCCATGTCGTCGGGGAACCGGTAGAGGTGTCATTGAACTGTACCGTGAGCGGTGCCGTGCCTTCCCGGGGAGTGGTATTCATGAAATCCGCCACCATGGCGGGAGGGGCGGCGGCCGTGATGAACCCGTTTTTTACCGTAGTGTTGGATCCTGAAGAAGAAGTGACGTTCAGGCTTACATTATACGAACCTGCCCTGGAATAGGTGAAGGAAGCATTCTGTTCCGTACTGTCGGCAGTACCATCATTGGTGAAGTCCCACGACCATGCAGTCGGCGATCCCCGTGAGGTGTCGTTGAACTGCACGGAAAGCGGGACCGTACCCGATCTCTGGTTTGCCGTGAAGTCTGCCACCGGCGCTGTGGCCGGGAGCGGGCTTTTCAAGACAAGAAATGCGAGGGGGATCTTGAAGAATGCGGACAACCCGGTTGCTGAAACATTCCGCGCATAGCCGAAGGTGACATTATCGCTCACTGTATTCCCGTCGGGTGTCACAAGCATCATCTGTGATGTAACGTCCCATGTTATCACGCCCGAGTAGGGGCCCTCCACATTCAGCAGCCCGGTATCCGGGAGCTTATGGGTAAACTGAATAGAGAGTGGATTAAGGCTCGGTTCATTTTCAGCAGTGGGGAATCCGAAGATCCCACCGGAACTTGACATGTGGTTGATGGTAAGGATGGCTGAGGTGAATTTGCCAGTACCGCGGGTTCCGAATTCAGTGCTGCCGACATCAATCGTGCCAGAGTTTCCTTCGGTATAGTAGGAGAGAGCATCATGTCCTTCATTCACCCAGTACCGCGTCAGGGTGGTGGAAGCAGGGTCATCGTACGCGACAACGAGGGTGATGACCTTGATCCGGCCGTCATACGAACCGGTCGTGTCGACATTGACGTTGACCGTCTGACTGTTGATCAGGCTCGTGACATTGTACCACATGAAGTAATCGCTCGTGACCCGGTTCTCGTGGTCATTGATCATCTTGTATGGATCGCAGGTAGTACCCCCCAAAGCGGAATTGTCATTGCATCCGCTCTCGCCCACATAAACAAACGGGGCATGCCCGGCCTCCGGCCATGTCTGCTCGTAGAAGCCATCACCGTTGCCATCGAATCTGTTGGTGATGGTGAAGGCCTTGTCATCCTGCATGTGCCCGCAGTATGCGGAGACATAAAGCCGGGCCCACGTGACGTTGCTCCCCGTCGCTGCTGCCGGCAGGGTGAACGCCCTGGTCACAACCTGGCGTCCCCAGTCCGGGGCTGGTGTTGCATCGAACCAGAGGTCTCCCGTAACCGTACCATTCTGCACGGTGACGACCGGCTTACCCCCGGTATAATCCCCGGCGCTTGCAAAAGCGGGGAGGAGGATAAGCGCGAGAATGGCAGCCAGGGCGGACAGGCGGCTCCGCTTCCCTGCTACGCAGTATCCGGCCCGGGGATTGCCGGGCATCCTGCAGGCTCCTTCCTTAAGCCCACGGTGAATAAAATCCTGCCCGGATACCATATTTTTACCCCAAAACAAATACACTTTAAATCAGACTTTTATTAAGTTTAGTATCACTTATTATAATAATAAAGTTGTCATCCGCTATTCATTAGTATAATCCACTGCTGTTGTGTGACCGGGTATGATGAGGAATCACCGGGCAGGACTCCCGTCAGGGTGGTCCTGTTCCCCGTAAAAAGAAGAAACCGCTGGATCGGGGATTGCATGAGGAAATTGCCATTCTCTCTGAAAACGAGATTAATGATCCGGGACCGGATGACGGTACAGCTGGCACGTATCCGGTCGGGATATTCTTCGTATGTCGGATACTGTGCGGGAAAATTAGACATATTCATAAAAAATTAAAAAAATTTATTACCTAATCTGTAAATAACTAACCGGATTATCTCCCCAGTAAAAAAAATGTTCTTGGATCACCTGATATGCCGTCACCTCAGCAGATTATAGAGTATCTGGTCCGGATGGAGGCACATCCCGGCAGCGGGAGCGGGCAGCCCGGAACAGATCCGGCCATACCTGAAATATCCGAAGCAGAAACACACGGAACAGATGCAACTGTTGCAGATGCCGGACCCGATGCATCCGGAACGGAATCCCCCGGATCCGGTGCCATGGGACCAGATATAGCAACAACCCTCATTGCAGGACTGGTTATCCTGTTTTTCATCCTGCTAATCTCGGTAATGTTCACGATTGCACCGATGGTTACGGGAACCGGACAGATTCCCGTTGTACAGAACGAAGCTGCAGCAGATTCTGACATTTCTGACAGCCCCCAGGGTAATCCCATCACGGATGTCATAATGACACCGGCCATTATTTCCCCAACACCTGTGATCACACCGGTGATTATTTCGTCAACACCGGTTCTGACTCCTGAACCCCCCCGGTCTTATGTCACAATTGAAGCGAATCCTCTCCCATCCCCGCCCATACTCCAGGATTTAACTCAGGACCTGCCGGTCCCGTCAACCAGGGATTATATCACCATCTTCTCCATGGACAATCAGGAAGCAGTGACGAAAATGCCCTATGTCTCGTTCAACCTTGTCAACCCGCCCCTGGTGATTGAATATGATATTACCCCGGTCAATATCACTGATGTGAAGGAGATTGACTACAAAATCATCTCAACCTACTACCATGAAGTACTCCATATAAACCGGTTTTATGAGCACTCCTGGTTCAGGGTTATTGCGCGCGACCGTAATACCGGTGCGATAATTGCGGAAAACGGGTTCGGGGAAAAGTATTCGCAGGACACACATGGAAAGATTGCGGTTTACAAGGGAGGCAATTACCGGTTTGAGTTTTCGGGACAGTTAACCCATGTCACCCTGACCATGAAAGTAAAAAAAGAGGGAAATACCTCATGACGACCGCGGGAGGGTGGTGATATCATGGTACTTCATGGAGCGAACCAACGATCGGGACCTTTTCAATGCTTATTGCAACCAGGGGGGATAGGCACCTTCACGGTAATTACTGGACATTTTCCGGGAAACCTCCGGAAAACCCGGTACCGGTTAGCGAACACGAAAAAAATCTTCATGACAACCTGCACGGGTTTTTATTATCCCGGAGGGAAAAAGATGCATCCGGTACAGGTATAGGAAAAAATTTCAAAGGAGCACAAAACATGGCATTTCATTCACCAATCGAACTTTTTGCTAAAGCAGGAGAAAACGCTCGCTATAAATCCCGTCTGACAACTACAAACCTTGTCCTTCGCGGATTCTTGGCAGGAGCATTTATCGCAGTTGGCGGGACTCTCGCAACGGTGTGCAGCACAGGAATTGTCGCGGGGACATCTGCAGTCAAGGATGCACCGCAACTGGCATATGGTGTGTCGAGTGCCGGGTTCGGTCAGCTGATCATGGGTGCAGTTTTTCCCGTGGGGGTTCTCATCACCGTTCTTGCCGGTGCGGAACTTTTTACCGGTGACGCGTTGTTCACACCTGTTGCAGCATATGCAGGAAAGGTCAACTGGAAACAGGTTGTGAATCTGTGGATCTGGGTTTATTTAGGAAACCTTATCGGGTCTGTTTTCTTTGCATACTTGTGTGCAAACGGTCCCTTCGTCTCGTTTGGTGTCAATACTGCAACCGGGGCAACAACCGCAACGATTACCGCGTTCGGTAAACAGGCAGTTGCAATAGCCATGGCAAAAACCGGTTATGTCGGCCTGATGGGATTCTATTCCGCTTTCTTAAAGGGAATTGCCGGGAACTGGCTTGTCAGCCTTGCAATCCTCCTTGCTCTGTGTGCCGATGATGCTGTCGGTAAGTTCTTAGGTGCCTGGTTCCCGATCACGGCCCTCGTATCGAACGGATTCGAATATTCCGTTGCCAACATGTACTTTATTCCTGCAGGGATCCTGACTGCGGGAGTAACGAATACCGCAACAACGGCTAACTGGATCACCATGTGGACTGCCAACCTCATTCCGGTCACGATCGGTAACCTCGTCGGCAGTCTCTTTTTCGCCGGTGTGATCTACTGGGCTGCATTTAAAAAAGAGATCGGAGCGCTGAAGTAGGTTACCCATAAACCCATTTTTTTGGGAAAATCCTCACCATAGGATAATCCAAAAGACAGGGTCCTGCTGGAGGATTGGTATGCTTGCCCGGTGTATTCCGTTCCGGAACGGGTTATAAGATTACAGAACCGGTCCCTAGGCCATCTTAATCCCCCTGTGGACTAAGGTTTTTTCCTGTATTACCTGTACATTTTCCAGCAGGTACGACTGAACGGGAAAACTCAATATATGAATGGTTAATGGTGCTCCTGCTGTCGGGGAAGTCCATCTGTCCTCTCAAGGAGTTCCCTGATCATACATGCTGCCGGTTGTGTGTTTTTTTTATCGGGGGTTTTACTATTACAATCGATGGACAGTTATCTTATTAAATCATACGAAAATGTAAAATATTTATACTACCACTGCAAAGATGATAGTGGTGATGAACGGGAAAACCATCGCCAACCTACAACGTTTCGATGAGAATCAATCCGATGCATGTCCTCTGTAAGCAGATCCAATCCTATTCATTCTTTTTTTCTCGTTCTTCAACAAGAAAATGTTTTATCATAAAATCATACAAAATTACAAAAACTTATTATTAATTGCCGCGTAACGCATAAACCGGGGTGATGGTTTTTGCGTTTCATCGATTATTGCACCGGAATACCATCCTGCGATGAACGCATCATCCACGATCATCCCTTTAGAGAACAATAAATTTCTTCGTAGTGGAGATGATACCAGGATGGTTGTAACCAAAAAAGCAGAATCAAAGAAAGCAGTACCGAAGAAAACGAATCCCACAAAGCCGACCGTAAAACCTGTTGTGAAGTCAGTTCCGAAATCCAAGAAATAAATTTTATCCGCAATTCCCCTATCCGGGTCCGGTACACGCATGCCCGGATCCGGATAGCAGGGAACCAGGCATGGTACAGGAAAATATTTTCAGGCATATCGTTCTTACCTGCATACCAAGTGCCGGCTGATAGTAAAGCAGTATCCCGTTATCCAGCCGGTTGTCCGGATCGAGGGGGATGGAAAGACTGTGGTAAAGGTGAGGCTACCAATTTTTACAAGGAGGAATACTCTTTTTTACGCGAATGAAGATTCCGTATTTATTCTTCAATAATCCTGAAAAAAATTTCAAACCGCATAACAAAAGAATAACCTTTATCTCATTAATGGTGCTACACAATTGTATAATTGTAATAATACCTTTGTGGTGTAACCATGCACATTCCTGACGCATTTATCCCTATATGGCAGGGCGCGATCTACTGGATCATTGCCCTTGTATTTGTAGCGCTTGCCCTCCGGTGGGCAAAGAACGAAATGAACGAAGAGAAGCTGCCGCTCGTTGCGGTTCTTGCAGCCGGAATATTTGCCCTCCAGTCCTTCAACCTCCCCGTCTCGATGGGGACCAGCGGCCACCTTGTCGGAGGGGCGCTCGCCGCGATTATCCTTGGATCACCGTTAGCTGCGGTGTTCATCCTTGCGATGGTCCTGATCGTGCAGGGGGTCCTGTTTGGCGATGGCGGCATTACTACCATGGGAGCAAATATCATCAACATGGGAGTAATCGGCGGCTTTGTCGGGTTCTATTCCTTCAAAGGTATCATGAGCGTGACAAAAAGCATGCCCGTTTCCGGCTTCGTGGCTGCATGGCTCGCATGCCTGATTCCCTCCCTCGCATGTGCCATTGAAATGTACCTTGCCGGTACCTTCCCGCTTATGGAAGGATTGGTTGCAATGGGTATCTATCATGGCATTATTGGTGTGATTGAAGGGGTCGTTACCGTGGCAGCCATCTACCTGATCACCAGTGTTCGCCCGGATCTTGTTGATACCGGGGTCAAGGCAGTTCCAGGAGCGTGAGTATCATGATGGACAACAAGACTTTCATTATCATGGGCATTGTCGTGGCCCTCCTTATCGGGGTTATTGCCGTATTCATGGCATCTGGGGATCCGGATGGTCTTGAGAGTACCGCACTTGTCGTGCAGGGCCAGAAAGATCTGACCGGGGCTACACCGGAAAATGCTGAAATCGAAGAAGACCTGAATGGTAAATTCTCCTATTCATCACCTATGCCGGACTATTCGCTGGGCGACTCTTTTGGATCAACCGGAGGAATTATCGCGATTGTTGTAGGCACGATCCTTGCATTCCTCGTGGTGCTCGGGCTTTCGTACGGTATCAAGATGGCCGGAAAACCGACCAAGTGAAACCAACAGGAATTTACCTTTTTTCAACCTATATCCTGTACTCATGCACCTTATCGAGACCCGCGATCTCTGCTACGTATATCCCGGAAAAGTCACCGCGCTTACCAATATCAATTTCATTGCCCCGAGAAATGCACGCATTGCAGTGATCGGATCGAATGGTGCCGGGAAGAGCACCCTGTTCAAACACTTCAACGGGATCTTCAAGCCCACATCTGGTTCAGTCCTAGTCCGGGGAGAACCTATCACCAAACAAAACAGTAAGGAAATCCGGAAATTCGTTGGGATCGTCTTCCAGAATCCGGATGATCAGATCTTCTCTCCCACCGTTGAACAGGATGTGGCATTCGGTCCCGTAAACCTCGGTCTCGACCCAGAGACCATCCACCACAGGGTACACGAAGCGCTCAGGGTTGTGGGAATCGAGCACCTGGCAACCAGGGTCCCCCACCACCTGAGCGGGGGCGAAAAGAAACGGGTCGCAATCGCCGGCGTCATCGCCATGGAGCCGGAAGTTCTGGTACTGGACGAACCGAATGCCGGTCTCGATCCCCGGGGTGTCGCCGATCTCAACACGTTCATCAACTCGCTTGCAAAAAAATACGGGATGACCGTCATCTTCTCCACCCACGATGTCGGGCTCGTGCCCGAGATCGCGGATTATATCTATGTCATGGACAAGGGACGGATTGTTGCCAGCGGGACCGTTGACGAGATCTTTATCCAGCCGGACATGCTGAAATCCGTACGGCTGGATGTACCGGTCATCCCGAAACTCATTAATTCGCTCAAAGACAACGGCGTTGACATATCGATGGCTTACACATACGCGGATGCCGAGGCTGCCCTGCTCCGCTCATTCGGCAAGCGATCATGATTGAAGAGCTCTTCCAGATCGAAAGGGACGCCCTGAGGGACAGCGTGATCCACCGGCTGGATGCCCGGGTCAAGATAGCTATTGCCTTTGCCGCGATTATTGTCCTTGTTGCAGTTCCTTATTCAACAATGATCTATACCGTGGGGGCAGCATTCTTCCTGTTTTTTTGCATACTCTGGTTCTGTACACGGTTATCACCCATTACCTATGCAGAGCGCGTCCTTGCAATTGTCCCGCTCTGGGGAGTCATCATATTCTTCCAGATATTCTTAAAAAACAAGTATTACACCACCTATGATGTGCTGATGAGCCTTCCCCTGGGAATCAATATCTACGCACAGTCCGTCGAGTTCGCGTTCATCCTGCTCGTCAAATTCGTGATCTGCATCTCGTTTATCATCCTTCTGTCTTCCACCACGAAAATGCCGGACCTGCTTGAGGGTGCAGCCCGCATGGGACTGCCTGCTGAATTTGCCCTTGCGCTGGGTATGATGATCCGTTACCTCTTTGTTTTCGGGTACATGCACCGCAAGATCAACGAGACCCTTAAAACAAAATGCTTTGACGCATTCGATCGTCACCTTCCCTACAGTTACCGCCTCCGTCAGCTTGGCTATATGATCGGTACGATGTTCATCCGCTCGTACGAACAGGGCGAACGGGTGTACACCAGCATGCTCTGCCGGGGTTACGGGCGGGACAGTTATCTCTTTGTTGAGAAGAAACCACTCAAGGGGAGCGAATGGGCGTTTCTCTCCTTCACCCTTATTTTCATCGTTGCCGTCCCGCTTACCGTCTGGCTGACTGCATTCCGGCTCTTCTAGATTCTTCTTTGCGGATTCCCCTCCCTCCTCCCGTTTCTTCCCCCGGGGGTCCCCATCACCTCCGTTTTACATCCTTTCCGGAGACTCCGCAATGACACACCCGTTCGGGCATGGGTTCATAACGGATATTACGCCGATAACTCACCATTTCCGGATGAAGCCGGAACAGTATGACTCGGGGCCGGGGACCCCATAGAGGGTCACATGCTCCCGGAGAAGTACCATGGAACCGATGGAGAGGAACTGGCGGTCCTGCTGCACAAGAACGCGATCGGGCACCCGCCGGGCACCATGGATCGCAAGGATGCCCGCGATGGCACAGGTATCCCGAACCGGCATGTGGTGACAATCAACGTAAACCCGGGATTAAGAATACTGATACGGGGGAGTACGGCGGATGCTTGAGATATCTCCCGGTTATCTGGAATAGTAACCGTATTCCATTTTTACCGGTATTCCAAAAAGCTGTCCGGAATGCACCGGGTTATCTGCCCGGATCAGGGTTTTAGGGGGAGTTTTCCCCGAAAATTTTTTAAAAATATATTTTCAGGATAATCATATAAAAAATGGTTACCTGCCAGTGAAAAAAACCTGCAGTTTTTACGTCTGAAAATCGAGCATCACGCTTATATGCTTATGATACTAATATTATATGTGAAAATTCTGTGCAATTTTGTCATTTTTTTAAGGGAGGTTTTACTTGACTGACACGTACGATGCATCACACATCACGGTTCTCGAAGGGCTTACACCGGTCCGCGAGCGCCCGGCGATGTATATCGGCAGCACCGACACCCGCGGCCTGCACCATCTTGTCTATGAGGTCGTGGACAATTCAATCGACGAAGCCCTCGGGGGATACTGCAACCGGATTGCGGTCACCATCAACCGCGACGGCTCGCTCATGGTCGAGGATAACGGCCGGGGGATCCCGGTCGACCGGATGGAGAAGAACGGCAAGAGCGCTCTCGAGGTCGTTCTCACGGTCCTCCATGCCGGCGGGAAATTCGACAAGGCAAGCTACCAGGTATCCGGGGGTCTCCACGGCGTCGGTGTCTCCGTGGTCAACGCACTCTCCAACTGGCTCTCGGCCCGCGTGTACCGTGACGGCAATATCTACGAGATGCGGTTTGCCCAGGGTAAGGTAACCTCACCGATCTCCCAGCGGGAGGAGACCCTAAACGAACTGGTTGCCCGGTACCAGCGGTGGTACGGTGCATCGGCACAGTTTACTCCTCCGGAAGGCCAGGCAGCGGCACCTGCTACAGGCCAGACTGCCCTCACCTCCGCGTACATCATCGATCCCGGCAGGAGCGAGCAGGAGAACCGGCAGGTCTTCCTCGAGCAGTTCGGCAAAAAAATGTCCGGTACCCTGATCCACTTTGTCCCGGATGCCACCATCTTCGAGACCACCACCTTCGATTACGACGTGCTGGCCCACCGGATGCGGGAACTTGCGTTCCTGAATGCCGGGCTCACCATCATCATCACGGATGAACGGACCGGCGACACGGCGACCTACTGCTATGCCGGCGGGCTCGTCGAGTTTGTGAAGTACCTGAACGAGGGTGCCGAATGCCTCCACCCGCTCCCCATCGATATCACGAAAAAAGATCCCGAGAACAAGCTCGAGCTCGAGATCGCACTCCAGTATACCACCGCGTACGACGAGAAGATCTACAGCTATGTCAACTCGGTCAATACGCGGGAAGGCGGTACCCACCTTGAGGGATTCCGCAGCGCCATCACCCGGACCATCAATACCGTTGCCAGGAAGAACGGGATTATCAAGGAGAATGCCACGATCACCCTCCGCGGCGAGGATGTGCGGGAGGGGCTCACCTCGGTCGTCTCCGTCAAGATGGCCAACCCCCAGTTCGAGGGCCAGACCAAGATGCGCCTCGGGAACAGCAGTGTCAAGGGAATTGTCGACTCGCTGGTGTACGCAGCCCTTTCTGAATATTTCGACGAGAACCCGAACGTGCTGAAGACCATCATAGAGAAAGCGCTCTCGGCAGCAAAAGCCCGCGAGGCGGCGCGGAACGCCCGCGACCTCGCACGGCGCAAGAGCACGCTTGAGAGTGCCGGTCTGCCCGGCAAACTCGCGGACTGTTCCGAGCGGGACCCGGCAAAATCCGAGATCTATATCGTGGAAGGAGATTCTGCAGGCGGCTCGGCCAAGGGTGGCCGGGACCGGAAGTTCCAGGCAATCCTCCCTCTCCGGGGAAAGATCCTTAACGTGGAGAAGGCCGGCGAACACCAGATCCTGAAAAACGCCGAGATCCAGACACTCATCTCCGCCATCGGGACCGGTGTCGGGGAGAAGTTCGATCCCGAGAGGGCACGCTACCACCACATCGTGATCATGACTGATGCCGATGTTGACGGGGCCCATATCCGGACCCTGCTCCTGACATTCTTCTACCGGTACATGTTCAGAGTCATTGAATTGGGGTACGTGTACATCGCCCAGCCGCCCCTCTTCCGTATCGCGAAGGGGAAGGAAGAGAAGTACGTGTACACGGAAGAGGAGATGCAGAAAGTATCCGCACTCATGGGTGAGAAGGGCGTCATCGTCCAGCGGTACAAGGGTCTTGGTGAAATGAACGCCCACCAGCTCTGGGACACGACCATGGACCCGGCGCACCGGATATTCCGGCAGGTAAACATCGAGGATGCCTATGAAGCAAACGAGATCTTCAAGACCCTGATGGGAAAAGACGTGGAGATCCGGAAGAATTTCATCATGCGCCATGCAAAGGAGGTGACGAACCTTGACATCTAAAAAGGAAGCACCGGTTGTCGAGCCGGTAACCCATCGGACCGAGCCGGTCAGTATCGAGAACGAGATGAAGACCTCGTTCATCAACTACGCGATGTCGGTTATCATCAGCCGGGCCATTCCGGATGTACGGGACGGCCTCAAGCCGGTCCACCGCCGTTCCCTCTACGGCATGTGGGACATGGGCAACACGAGCGACAAGCCCACCAAGAAGAGCGCGAGGGTTGTCGGTGACGTCATGGGTAAGTACCACCCGCACGGCGACTCCTCCATCTACGATACCATCGTCAAGA
>Ga0209099_1001414_pt1 | contig 24091 bp, 13 predicted proteins | sample AD_JPNHW2_MetaG_FD_184430 | JGI IMG/M metagenome (GOLD analysis project Ga0209099, IMG submission 184430) | Active sludge microbial communities of municipal wastewater-treating anaerobic digesters from Japan - AD_JPNHW2_MetaG (SPAdes) (version 2) | ecosystem: Engineered > Bioreactor > Anaerobic... | reverse complement strand
TAACATTATTATCCATACCGATACAAAAAAGTGCCTTGATAGCTTTGAAAGCTACTTCCCTGCAATTAAAAATAGCAATGCTGATAAAATCATCGCTAAAATAAAAGAGCAAACTTGGGGTTCAATTGTTGATGTACTCCAGCGCGAAATTGGTATGATAATCCTTCCTGTAAATACATTTGGTGACAAAGTGAGCTATGATGCTTATGGATTCCCTGATGCAAATGTAAGTAAGGCTCAGCGTAAAGGATACTCTAAATATTACATGAAAATAGAAATGCAAATTGGTCCTGAACCAGCAATTCAATACCCCGTTAATTATAAAGCAAAAAAAGATACCACAAATCAATCAGTAAAACTAAAATCAGGAGAAATTATGCCAGTAGTTACAATCACTTTAACTACATATCCTGATAATGGTTTAGTTCCACTTGACAAATTTATCGGTGTTGCAGAATCAACTAAAGTTTGGTCAACAAGTAATGAATCTATACTTGATGGTTTAATAAACACAAATGTAACAACAGATCTATCAAACTTTATGAGCCTTATTAATGAAGCAGTTAACGATTTATCAATAAACATGCTTATAGAATAGATGCTATTCCCTTTACCAATTCCTAAATCAAGTACATTCAAAGCTATTGGGTTGATGTCGGGAACATCACTTGATGGGCTTGATATTTGCTTTTGTACTTTTACTAACAACTCTGAGGGTTGGAAATACAATATCGGTAAAGCAACTACTATAAAATATAGCGATGAAATAAAGAATAAACTATCATCTGCCTTTTTTGCTACTGGTATTGAAATTACTAAACTGGATTATGAATATGGACGATGGGTTGGAAAAGAAGTGAAGACTTTTATAGATAGATTAGAAACTAAGCCTGATTTTATTGCTTCGCACGGACATACAATTTACCATAGTCCTAAAGAGGGTTTTACATTACAGATTGGAAAGGGATCAGCAATCGCCGCTGAAACAGGGTTACCTTGTATATGCGATTTTCGTTCATCGGATGTTAACCGTTCGGGGCAAGGAGCCCCGCTAGTTCCTATTGGGGATAAACTCCTTTTTTCAAATTACGATATATGTTTAAACCTTGGTGGATTCTCCAACCTCAGCTTCGAAAAGGATAATAACAGATTGGCTTTCGATATTGGGCCATGTAACATTATACTCAACCATCTTGCTGAAAAACTTGGACTTAACTTTGATATTGATGGTCAAATTGGGCAAAAAGGGAAAATAGATAGTGAATTACTAAATAGGCTAAACTCGCTAGACCACTACAAGAAAGTCACTCCAAAATCCCTTGGTCGTGAATGGCTTGAAGAATTCTTTATACCAATAATTGATAACGCAAACCTTTCTGTTGAAGACAAGTTGGCAACTATTTATGAGCATATATCAGAACAAATAGCAATTTGTATAAACAGCATCGGGGGAAAAACGATTCTGGCAACTGGTGGTGGTGCTCATAATAGTTTTTTAATCCATTTGCTTCAAAACAAGTCTAACCATTCAATTGTTATTCCCGATAAGCAAACTGTGGATTACAAGGAAGCGTTGATTTTTGCCTTTTTAGGTGTTCTTTATTTAATAAATGAACATGGGGCTTTAGCTTCAGTTACAGGTGCAAAAAACGATTCAATATCGGGTTGTTTGTACCATTAGTTGATAACATATTTACTTATATATTTTTCTATTTTTGTCACTACTTAAAAATTAAATAAATCAATTTATGAGAAAATCATATCTATTTAGGATTTTAGCATTTACCTCATTTGCACTTATCCTAAACGCACAGGGGTATGCGTGTACAAACTTTCTAGTAACCAAAGGAGCATCAGTTGATGGTTCAACAATGATCACCTACAATGCTGACTCACATTATTTATATGGGGAGTTATACTTTAGGCCAGCAATGGACTACAAAGACGGTGAACTACTTAAAATTTATGAATGGGATACTGGAAAATTCTTAGGAAAAATTCCACAAGTTAAGCATACATACTCAGTTGTTGGCAACATGAACGAGCACCAAGTATCTATTGGTGAAACAACCTATGGAGGTAGAGAGGAGCTTGTTGACACAACCGCTATTGTTGATTATGGGAGTTTAATTTATACCACTTTACAAAGAGCCAAAACAGCGAGAGAAGCCATAAAGATCATGGGAGAACTTGTTGCTCAGTATGGTTACTATAGCGAGGGAGAATCATTCTCTATTGCCGATCCAAATGAGGTTTGGATACTAGAGATGATTGGCAAAGGAATGGACATCAAGATTGATAAAAAAACAAAAAAGAGTTACAATGCTAATAAAGGTGCTGCTTGGGTAGCAGTTAGAATTCCTGACGGTTATGTTTCTGCTCACGCAAACCATGCCCGAATCACTACTTTCCCATTGGAAAATGGCAAAAACTCAATCAGTTCAAAGAATTTAGATAAAATTTTCAATCCAGAGGTTGAATATGTTTATGCATATGATGTAATCGATTTTGCTCGTCAAAAAGGGTACTTTAATGGGAAAAATGAAGAGTTTAGTTTTAGCGATATTTATGCGCCCCTTGATTTTGAAGGTGCTCGATTCTGCGAGGTTCGCGTTTGGTCATTTTTCAAATCGATTAACAAATCGATGTGGGATTATATAGATTATGCAAAGGGAGAAAACCTTACTAAGAGAATGCCTTTATACATTAAACCAGAACATAAAATATCCGCTCAAGAATTAATGGTAGGCATGGGTGATCATTTAGAAGGCACAGAGTTGGATATGACTAAAGATCCAGGTGCAGGACCTCATGGATTACCTTACCGTTGGCGCCCATTAACATGGAAATATGAAGGTAAAACATATTGTAATGAACGTGCTACAGGAACTCAACAAACGGGATTTACATTCGTAGCACAAGCACGTAGCTGGTTACCCAATCCAATCGGAGGTATATTCTGGTTTGGTGTTGATGATGCTGCTTCAACAGTTTATACTCCTATTTACTGCGGTGTCACATCTGTTCCTGAATCCTATGCGGTTGGGAACGGAGATATGCTAACCTATAGCCCGACAAGTGCATTTTGGACTTTCAATAAAGTAGCAAATTTTGCTTATCTACGCTATGATATTATGCATCAAGATATTTTAAAAGTTCAGCAAGAACTAGAAAATAGATTTATTGCAAATACCCCAATAGTTGACAACTATGCAAAAGACCTTTACCAGAAAGATCCAAAACAAGCTGTTCAGTTTTTAACTGACTACTCAGTAAACACGGGTAATTATGTTGTTGAACGCTGGAACAAACTTTTTGAGTATTTACTAGTTAAATTCATGGATGGTAACGTTAAGCAGGAAGAAAACGGTCAATTTAAATGGAATAAATACCATGGAGCTCCTGCAAAAGTATCGAACCCTGAGTATCCAGATTGGTGGAAAAAACAGCTTATCGATGCAACTGGTGAAAAACTTTTAGAACCAGAACAAAAGAAAGAATAATCATTTTTATAAAGATTAAAGGCTGTAAGTTTCTTACAGCCTTTTCTTTTTTAAAGATTTTTATGAGTTGATAGTTTGATATTCAATTTTTTTCATATTTTTGCGACCGAATTTCATGCGGAGTCACTTACAAGGACATAGGAGCCTGTAACATTACGTATAAGTGGAACAAAAAAAAAATAAAATACAATGGATCTAATTAAAGTTGCCGAAAATTCTTTCGCTGAAGGTGTAAAAGAATTTCCCGAATTCAAAAGTGGTGATACAATCACAGTTCACTATAAAATTGTTGAAGGTAACAAGGAAAGAATCCAGAACTACCGTGGAGTTGTTATCCAACGCAAAGGTAGCGGATCATCTGAAACCTTTACAGTACGTAAGATTTCTGGTGGTGTAGGTGTTGAAAGAATTTTCCCATTAAACTCACCATTCATCGACAAAATCGATCTAAACAAGTCTGGTAAAGTTCGTCGTGCTAGAATATACTACTTACGTGACTTAACTGGTAAAAAAGCACGTATTAAAGAGAAAAAGATGAAAGTTGAATTATAGTTACAACTGAAAATCCCCCGAAAAATTCGGGGGATTTTTTTTATCAACCCTTGACAAATTAAAAAAGATAACTACCTTTGCACCCGCAATAAGGCTCCGTAGCATAACTGAATAGTGCATCTGACTACGGATCAGAAGGTTGGGGGTTTGAATCCCTCCGGAGTCACAAGAAAATGAGCCACTTACACTATTAAAAAAGTAAGTGGCTTTTTTATTTGCATACAATTTGCAAACAAATTCTCTTCAATTAAATTTATGCTGGTGAAAAAAAAATGAACGCTAGTTTATCTCTTCGGGTTAAAATAATCGCAGTAAATCAATGGGTTAAACAAGGTGTTTGAGTTTGAACTATAAACGAAAACTCCTTGAGTGCGTTAAAGTAAACGGTTTTAAGGCTTGAGCGAAGCGAAATGATTAAATCGGTTTACGAAAAGGAACTGCTCCTTTATGGGGTTGGGTGGGTATTAATATTTTTTCTTTTCACCAGCACAACTTTTTACCTTACTTTAAACTTTCCCAAATAGGCTTAAGTGTTTCTGTAATAGTTTTACCTACCTCAGAAAAGTTTAAATCCTTATCCTGTCCAATTTTATTAAGAAATGCTTTCCACATCTTTAATCTGTTAGGGTCGGTGAAAAAAGATTCTGTAAAAAGGCTATGATTGTCAAAATAATATGTATTCCTATTTTCAAAAGTTGCTATAACAGATTCTTTAAGTTTTGAACTATCAAATTTCTTTGATTCTATCAATTTGAAAACATCGTAGAAATCCTTCATCCTGCTGTTTGCCTCAGAAAGTTCTACCATTGCCTGAAACTTCTCTGCAATCAATGTTTCTGTAGAGTAAGCTATAATTACTGGTATTTCTGACTCAGGAAGTAAAACAGGAAATTCAAGATTTCGATTAGGTTCAGGAACAATAACATCACCAAAACCAATATCTACTTGCATTCGCTGTTTTATTGTATGAAATCCAGCATCTATTAGAATACGAATGCCATTATACTTCTCTAGTTCTGATATTATTTCGGCTTGTATACTCTCAGAATCAAACCAAACACCATCAATTGAATACTGAATGTCAACAATTTCCTTAAATATCGATTTTATTGTTTCAGCATTATTAGCTATTTCTTTTCCCAAAAGATCAATATCTAAAGTATAACGTGTTTTGCTCCCCTGATATGCATAAATCAGAGCGCCTCCTTTTAGGTAAAACTTATCTCTATAATTTGACTGTGAAATCCTAAATAATAGCCTCTCCTGCAAATAGCGAATAATTATCAACTGAAAACTTAAACCTTGCTCCTTTGCTAAATTTAATAAACGACCTCTTATCGATGCAACAGAATCTTTCATAGCATTACCTCCAAATATCCCTTAAGTATATTCTCAACCCTTAGTTCTTTTGAATATTTAATCAATAGATCAATACTTCTATCCTTTTTACTCAGGTAATTTCTCAATACCTCCGAAGTAATTTCTTTACCCACCTTATTACGAAACTTTACAGCATCACAAACAGATCTTTCCAAATTGTAAATAGCAATGCCCTCTTCGACTGATTTGCCTAGAGAATAGTAATCTGGAATCCAGTAATAAATTTTTATTGGCGGGAAAGAAGGCAGTTTTATCTTTGACTTTGCTGGAATAGCCATATGATATTCTGCTGGAATATGAGTTGATAGCCCGTAAAATTGCCATGCAGAAAAAAGGCAAAAAATACCATTTGGGACTATTTTATTTACTTCTGCCCAATCATTTTCAACTACAATTTTTGTGTGTTTGTACAAACCACGCTTAATCATTACAACCTCACCCCTTTCAACCAATTCTTTAAGTTGATAGTATTGATTGCGACCATTAAGCTGTTTTGCATGCAAGTAACCTCTCTGGCTTTCAAATATTTCGATGATAGTCTTCTTCATAGTATTGCACAAATGTACGGTAATAATTAATATTTACCGTATTTTTGTGCAATAATTTATATTTCATAATAATTTTTCTTTTGACTTCTCTTGAAAGCAGGATTAACTTGTTCATAATTAACTAAAATATTATAGTCATGGACGTAAGTTTTAAATCTGATAAGGTAATCCGATATCTAGTTGAACTCAAGGGTGAACTAGGAAGGATTAAAGAAAAGAGGTTTCAAAAACTGATTGAAGTATTGAAAACTTATGAAATAAATGATGATGATGACTACTTCTTACCAAACAGAAAAGAACTTGCAAAGGTTCTAAATGTTTCTGATTCGACAATAATTCAACTTCTAAAAAAATTATATCACAATTTGCTATTCGATTTTATGCAGAATCCTTTGGAAGTAAACAACTGCAAACAACGAGTTATGATATACATCCCATCTGATGAAGAAAATCCAGAGATAAGAAAAAAAAAATCCTAACCACTATCACAAGTTTTTCACTTATATACAGTTACGTTTATCCCTTATACCAAGAATTGGTGAAGAAATAAGGCTAAACTTCCTAGAACATAAGAACATAATAACCAATGGGTATGTCCATAGAATAGAACATAGTATTATTGGAAATAGTCAAGTAATACTCATTGAACTTCATCCTTTTGATAATGACGTTGCTCGATGGGAAAAACTTAAGGAAAAGTAAGAGAATGAAAAACGATGGAAGGAATATATGAAAAGACAGGAAAGTAATTTAAAATGACACTTTAGTTTTAAAAGGTTAATATAGTTCTTACAATAATTGAATAAATTATTTCATTTTCAAACTGTTAAGCCTCCAAAAATCGAAAGTGGAGATTTTGTCAAGGGCGATGATACCATATAAAGATATACTATATAAAAACACAGTATCATCGCGCTGTAACTACCCTTGACAAAAGTGGACGCAAACTAAATTTGTGATACAAGATGGAAAAAACATTATTTAGTAAGATCAATTTGTCTTTTATACCTTTACAAAAACCCATTACCATGAAAAGAATCGCTTTGATTATAGTTGCAAATCTACTATTGTGTTGCTCAACTAACCATAATCCAAGAGTAATAATATCAACTGATTTAGGCGATATTGAAGTTGAACTTTTTACCGATAAAGCCCCTATAACTGCCAATAACTTCCTAATGTATATTGATTCAGGAAAATACAACAATGGAAATGCTTGCTTTTATAGAACGGTTAGATTGGATAACCAACCAAATAAACTTATAAAGATAGAGGTGATCCAAGGTGGTTTTTACGAAGATTCCCTAGTTGAAAAGTATCAGTTCCCCCCTATTAAGCACGAAACAACAAAGGAAACAGGAATTCATCACTTAGATGGAACTATTTCTATGGCACGAAGTGAAGTTGGAACAGCCTCATCAGAGTTTTTTATTTGTATAGGTAACCAACCGGAGCTTGATTTTGCAGGTAAAAGAAATCATGATGGGCAAGGTTTTGCCGCATTTGGTAAAGTAATCAACGGAATGGATGTGGTTAAAAAAATTCAGCAAATGAAAGACAAAGACCAATACTTAATTAATCCAATAAAAATCATAAAAGTTGAAAGGATCGTACACTAGATTTTAATTGAATCCATTAACATTTTATAAACTACATCTTTTCTATCTAGAATAAATTTCTCCATCGCTTTATCATCAAACTTATTTCTCTCCATAATAAGAGGTTTAATGGCAAGAGGAAAAAGTATTAATGAAATCATACTTATAAAAATTTGCTCAGGGTCAACAGGTCTAATATTACCTTTCTCATTCTCATGTTTAAGCTGTGCAATGAATTTTTCAGTATTGTAAAGATTTGCAATTCCTTTCATTTTTCCAACGTTATCGTAGTTACGATGAACTACCGATAAAACGAAGGAAACGTGAAGTGGATCAGTAACTAGTATATCAATATATGTATTAACATATCGTTTAATCTTTTCCTCAACAGGAAGTTCTGAATCTAATATCTGACGTAGGGCAACAGCTTTATCGCTAATTACGTTTTCAAATATTGTTTCAAAAAGTTTTTCTTTGCTTCTGAAATAGTAATTCATCAACGAAAGATTGATGCCTGCTTTTGTCGCAATTTCTCTAACACCAACCCTATCAACACCTTTAGTTAAAAAAAGCTCTTTAGCGGTTTCAATTAGCTTATCTCGGGTTGTATTTCCAATTGAAGTATCCATAAAAAATTTATTGAATGTATGCAAAAGTAAATAATCGATCTTGAAACCTATGTTTTAAACAAATGTTCTACAATACTTTTTTGCGATAAAAACTAAAAAAGAATGAACCTTTTCTCATTTTTGTAAAAAAGATGAACAATGAAAAAGATCAATAACCCTTTTGCTGGGAATGAAGGTTACTTCTGCTTTGGTTGTTGCCCCGATAATAATCATGGACTAAAACTTGAGTTTTGGCTAAACGAAGAGGATAAATTAGTTGAAGCAAAATGGAATCCAATGGATTACTACCAAGGATATCAGAATGTACTACATGGCGGTGTTCAAGCAACCATTATGGATGAAATAGCCAGTTGGGCTATATATGTTATACTTGAAACTGCCGGAGTAACCTCTAAAATGGAAATTCGTTACTTAAAACCTGTTTTCGTAAACAAAGGAGTCCTAACATTCAAAGCAAGAATAGAAAGTCAAGAGAAAAGGTTGACAAATGTTAGAACTGAGCTATATGATTCAAATAATGAGCTATGTGCTGAAGCAACTGTTCAGTATTTTACCTACCCACAAGAATTAGCCATTAAAAAACTGAACTATCCTGGAATTAAGGCATTTATAGGTTAATAATTGATTTATTTAAGAATAAAGATTAACGATTTAAGAACTCAGAATACTCTGATCTAATGAATTTGATACTTTGCAAATCTTAATTCGTTAATCATCTTTCATCAATCATATAAATTAATTACTAACAACCTCAATAACTTTTATAAGTAGCCCCCCAGTATTCTCTGAATTATCTGTTGGTTGATTTCCTCCAACGTAAAGTTTAAATAACCCAGGCTCAATAATCCTTTGATTATCATCATTTATAATCGATAGTTGTTTAGGTAGTATTGTAAATTCAACCGTTTTGGTTTCGCCAACTCTTAAATGAACTCTTTTAAAACCAACTAACGAATGGATTGGAACAGGAACCGTAGCCTCAATATCCTTGAGGTATAACTGCACAACCTCATCACCATCCATTTTGCCAGTATTCTTTACTTGAACACTTACCTTCAACTCTTCACCTACCTTAATTTGAGGTTTCACAACAAGATTTTGGTACTCAAATGTTGAATAACTTAAACCATATCCAAAGGGGTAAAGCACTGGCTTATCGAAATAACGATAGGTCCGTTTATTCATGTTGTAATCGGTGAAATTGGGTAAATCATTTACCGATTTGTAGAAAGTAACTGGCAATCGACCTGCTGGGTTATAATAGCCAAAAAGCACATCGGCAATTGCAGTACCAGCGGCTTGTCCGCCATACCAAGCCTCAACAATTGCAGGAATATTCTCGTTCTCCCAGTTAATAGAAAGAGCACTTCCATTTACCAAAACCAAAACTATTGGCTTTCCTGTTGCTTTAAGTGCCTTTAGAAATTCAGTTTGAACCTTAGGTAGATCAAGTGATGTACGATCACCTCCATAAAATCCTTCAACCTCAGTTGGTAACTGTTCTCCTTCTAACCTTGGACTAATTCCACCACACATCACAATAACATCTGATTTAGATGCCAACTCAATTGCCTTTTTAAACGAAGGATTATTGGGTAATACCCATTCAAAGCACATCTCACTCGACCAATCCTTTTGGTAATATTCCAAAACCAATCGATACTTCTGCCCTTTCGCTAGCTGTACAGAGATGAACTTCGCAATGTTTTTATGTGGCTCCCATAGATCAATCAGTTTCTTACCATCAATATAAAAACGACAACCATCATCGGCCTTAGCAGTGAACTGATACTCGCCCGTTTCAGGAGCAATAAGATCGGTAGTCCAACGTACCGAAGCGTTTCCATTTTTTACTCCCGGAGCAAGTTCGCCGCCCTCAAAGTTGAAGTTTACCTTACTCTCAAAACGAGTAAAAATTGGATTCCCTTCAAGGTTGATATTGCTAAAATACTCGGCTTTAAAGCCTTTTTGTCCATCAATCCCTATAAGATCAAGTGGTATTGGAGTTGTAACAGTTTTACTTACCCAGTCGCAACCCTTTTCAAACAGAACTTCAGCATTTCCTAGTTTATTTCTGATGCCCTCAATTGGAGTAATCACCTTTGATGGAATTCCGTTGTAGTTGCCAAGCAGAACCACCTCATCATTAGCATTGGGGCCACAAACAAAAATCTTTTTGACATCCTTTTTCAGCGGAAGAAGGTTATTCTGATTTTTAAGCAATACAATGGATTTTCGGGTGATATCCTCTGCTATCTCTTTATGCTTATCACAATCAACTATAGAATAAGGAATTTGGGTATAAGAAACCATGCTATCAGGATTAAACATTCCCAACTTGAATCGTGCGGTCATTAAGCGCTTGAGAGCAATATCAATTTCCGCCTCAGTGATTTCCCCCTTTTTAACTGCTTCGACTAACTTAGGGTAGCTAACCCCACACTCCAAATCGGTTCCCGATTTTACTGCTAAAGCAACAGCATCCTCGGTGGTTTTAACAATCTTATGCCCATCGACAAAATCGGTAACTGCCCAGCAGTCAGATACTACATAGCCTTTAAAACCCCATTCATTTCTAAGAATTTCCGTAAGCAGTCGGTCACTGCCGCAGCAGGCTTCGCCTTTGTAACGGTTGTAGGCACACATCACCGAGTAAACTCCAGCATCCTTCACCAACTCCTCAAATGCAGGCAGATACGTTTCCCTAAAATCGCGCTCATCGGTTTGAGCATCGAAGCTGTGGCGAATAGGCTCTGGGCCACTATGAACCGCAAAATGCTTTGCAGTGGCTATAACCTTAAAGTATTTTGGATTGTTTCCCTGAAGTCCTTTGACGAATGCAACTCCGTTTTTTGTAGTCAAATAGGGATCCTCACCGTAAGTCTCCATTCCTCTTCCCCATCGCGGATCGCGAAATATGTTTATGTTAGGTGACCAAAAGGTCAGGCCTTGATAAATACCACGCTCCCCTTTTCGAACAAACTCGTTGTGCTTAGCACGTGCCTCGGTAGAAATAACATCGGCCATTACATAGATCGAGCTATCGTCGAACATGGCTGCTAAGCCAATCGGTTGAGGAAAAACGGTTGCCAAACCTGCCCTACCTACACCATGCAAACACTCGTTCCACCAGTTATACTGAGGTATTTCCAACCTCTCAATGGCAGGCGCTCCATGTACCATCTGCTTTACCTTTTCATCGAGGGTCAAACGTGAGACCAAATCATTAACTCTCTCTTCAACTGGTAAACCGGGATTCTGGAAAGGGTACTTATATGTATTTTTGGTTGAACAAGTCGTAATAAAGATAAAGACTCCAATAAAAATCAGAGACTTCACTAATATTTCAGTATACTTTACCATTTAAACTTTAAAAAACATTAGTACTTCAAATTACAATACTTCTCGATACTCTTTACTGACTGAAATGGAATAAACGTAAACCCAAATTGATAGCCTTTTGCTGAAGGGTAGAGGTTATACTCCTTATGAGGTCGTGCTCCCCAGCTGTTGTCGCCACCAAGTCCCATCTCTTTGAAATCGATATGCAGTTCAACCAAATCGCGAGTTTTAATATCGTTGATATGCTTTAGGTTAACATTCTTATCTATTCCTGCATCAAAATCCTCTCTTGGGTTATTCAGTGCGGTAAACTCAATTAGGCTATCAGCCACAACTAGTAGTCCATTCCCAGAATTATTGCTAAGCGCAAACCATCTTATATCGGTTTTATGCCCATTATCCTGTGGACGAACGTATGGAGTATACTGTTCCTTTACTGTTTGATGGTATTTACCAACAAAAGCACAAGCCTTGCGATCCCAGTAGTTCTCCATTGGCCCACGGCCAAAGAAATCGATATTTTCATAAGCAAAAGGAATCTGCATCTTCATTCCAACCCTTGGGATTACAGGTAACTTTTCATCTTGGCTAACAAGGCTATTCAACACTTTAACCATACCATTTCCAAAAATGGTGTATTGTGTTGTCCATACTGATCTTACTTGCGAATAAGTGTAAACAACCTCAACGGATACAGATTTATTAGCATTCTTAATAACCTTAACTGACGAAGTTTTCAGAAGTGTGTCGGAAGCAGGCTTCCATAAACCGCAAACCTTAGGCATTCTCCAACCATAATCGTTATCGGTTGGGGCTCGCCAGAAATCAGGTCTTGGACCTTTAGCATCCTTAATTAGTTCAATTCCATTGTATTTATAGGATGTTACTATCCCTGTTTCCTTATCAATTTGAAGTGAAAAATCTTTTGAAGAAAGTTCTATCACGCTACCCTCGTTTACTGTAATATCGGGCAGATCAGCGTAATTAAACATTTTGCGCTCAGCATTAATAGGAAGCTTAATCTGCTCATTGGCAATCTCCCAACCTGCGGGAATTAGAGGTTCTGCCTCTTTCAGTTTGGCTGAAAAGTTTATAAAGTATTCGACACCAGCAAGAGCTTTCAACCCATTTAGATCAACTGAAACCACTTTCTTTTCTTCGGGAGCAATATTTAAAGTTCCTAATTTCCCCTTTTTCACAACGCTTCCATTTGCTTGAATCTCCCATGAAATATCATACTTGCTGAGGTTTGTAAATCGATATTTATTGAATATCTCAAACTCACCTTTATCCAAATTAATTGCGTTAAAGCCAATATTCTGGTAGCATTTCTTTACTTCTAAGGTGTGAGGTTTTATAGTACGATCAGGGAAAACGACACCGTTAATTAGGAAGTTTCCATCGGACATAACATCCTTTGGGCCAAAGTCGCCACCAAAAGCCCAAAAATCTCCTTTATCCGATTTCTTTAAGATACCCTGATCAACCCAATCCCAAATAAAGCCACCTTGTAGGTTAGGATACTTCTCAATCATATCCCAGTAATCTTTGAAATTGCCCTCGCTGTTACCCATTGCATGTTCGTACTCGCACATAATCAACGGTCTATCATGATACTTCTTTGCATACTTCTCAATATACTCAATTGTAGGATACATCGGGCAAAAGATATCAGTATTCCACTCTAATCTTGCACCTTCATATTGTGTTGGACGAGAGTTATCCTTTTTCTTAATCCATAAATAGGTATTGTAGAAATTGTAACCATTACCAGCTTCATTCCCAAGCGACCAGAATATTATAGACGCATGATTTTTATTCTCCTCAACGTTATTCTGTGTTCTGGAGAGATGTGCATTCAACCACTCGGGGTTATTTGCAAGAGTTCCCCCTTTGGGAAGATCATAGCCCATACCATGCGATTCGATATTTGCCTCGGCAATCAGATAAAGGCCATATTTATCGCATAGTTCATACCATCTCTCAGGCTGTGGGTAGTGGCAGGTACGCATAGCGTTGATGTTGTTTTCCTTCATTAGCTGAATATCCTTAATCATCAACGCCTCATCCACAACCTGACCATTAATTGGATCAAACTCGTGCATGTTTACCCCTTTGAATAGAACCCTTTTGCCATTAACCAACAGTAGCCCATTCTTAATCTCAATAAGCCTAAAACCTATTCTAATTGAGGTAACCTCAGATATTTCACCTTTCTCGTTCTTACTTGTAATAAGAAGTGAATAAAGGTTTGGAGTTTCTGCTGTCCACTGCTTAACATTAGGTATTTGACCCTCAAACTTTACAGGCTCACTATTAACCAGAACTGTCTTTGAACCTGAAAGAATTTTAGATCCATTATCATCAACAATATCATATTCTAAGGTTGCCTGATTTGCCGTTGAATTGTGGTTCTTTAACTCAATTTCCAACAAAAAGAGGCCATTCTTATAAGTTGAATCAAGCAATGCTTTTACAAAAAAGTCCCTGATTCTGACCTTGGGTTGCGAGTAAACATAAACCTCACGGGTAATGCCGCTCATTCGCCAAAAATCTTGACATTCTAAATAGCTACCATCGTTCCAACGAATCACCTCAACAGCAATTAAATTCTTTCCGGGAACAACATAATTGGTAATATCGAACTCTGCAGGAGTTTTTCCATCCTTTGTTAATCCAACCTTTTTACCATTCACCCATACATATCCAGCTGACTTAATCGCCCCAAAGTGAACGAATATTTGTCGTCCATTCCAACTGGTAGGAATTTCAAATGCCTTTCGGTAGTAGCCAAATGAATTTTTGTCCATATCAACATAAGGAGGAACCTGATCATAGTTTGGAGCCCATTCATAGTCAGAATTCGTGTAAATAGGGTAACCTGCTCCTTTCATCTCCATATTTGACGGAACGTCAATTTCAGTCCAACTACTCGTTTTTAGATCAACTTTATAGAAATCGTTTGAACGATTATTAATCCCCTGAACAAACTCAAAACTCCACTTCCCATTCAATGATAAAAGCCAGGGAGATTTCGTCTTATCGTTTTGTAATGCCAACTCCCGAGTTGGGTAAGAAATAAAAGTAGAATGAGGATACTCCTTGTTTATGCTTGTAATATTCGGGTTTTCAAGTTCAGAATGTGGTTTACGATTTTGTGCGAAAAGCGAACCACTTGCAACAAGCATAATGGCAATATAAGCAATCGATTTATTCATATGGTAGTAGTATATTATTCGGTTAACCCAACCTGCGAGTTAGAAAATAATACTGATTCCATTACCCACTACCCTACCAGAAAAAGATTAATTGATAATTTAAAATTTATAATTATCAATTTCTTTTCTCAAATTTTCTCCAAATAAAATACACTGGTATTCCCAACAACACAATAATTAATCCAGGCCAAGTATAATTGGGTTTATAGATCAGCAGATCGATCATTATTAGCGTTGCCATTATTATATAGATTGCTGGAACAATGGGATATCCGAATGCTTTATAGGGTCGTTCGGCATCTGGACGTTTTTTACGTAGAATGAATATCCCAATGATCGTCATCGTATAAAAGATTAATACTGCAAAAATTACATAATCTAGCAAATCACTGTATGTTCCTGATAAACACAATAAAGAAGCCCATATTGCCTGAAAAAGTAGTCCATTTGATGGTACCCCTTTTGAATTAAGTTTGCCAACCTTCTTGAAGAAAAGCCCGTCATTAGCCATTGTATAATAAACTCGTGCGGCTGAAAGGATCATCCCATTATTGCACCCAAAAGTTGAGATTATAATAAAGACAGCCATTATTATTGCCGCATAACTTCCAAAGAAACCATACATTGCAGCGGTTCCAATCCTATCGTCAGTTGCGAACTGCATACCACGCTCAAACACAGTTGCTCCACCTGACACTCCTCTTAAAGGGATTGCTTGTAGATAAACGATATTGGCTAGAATATAGACAACAATAACAATTAAGGTTCCCAAAAATAAACTTAATGGGATATTACGTTTTGGGTTAATGGTTTCGCCAGCAGTAAAAGTAACATTATTCCATGCATCTGCTGCGAATAAAGCGCCAACCGAAGCAGTTCCAATAGCTGCTATTAAAGCAAAACCTGTTAACGGAATTAGATTTCCATCTTTTACCTGTAGAGCATCCCAAAATATTTTAGAATTTAACTCGATGGCGCCTGTACTTTTTGCAAAAAAGAAACCTACTACAATAAGTCCTATTAAAGAGAGAATTTTCGTTACAGTGAAACTATTCTGCACATACTTACCCAGCCTTATTCCCTGTGCGTTAATCCAACTTAGAGTCACAATATTTGCGATTGCTAAAGCATGTACTGTACTTATCTTAAAACGTCCCAATTCGAAAAGGATATTCTTCTCTGAAAACCAAGGAACCAGTACTCCCATAAACTTGGCAAACGCCATCCCTACGGCAGCAATTGAACCAGTCTGAATCACCATGAACAGCGTCCAACCAAACAAGAAACCGCTTAATGGGTTATATGCCTCACGAAGATAAACGTATTGACCTCCTGCCTGTGGCATCATCGAAGCCAACTCGCCATAGCTGAGTGCGGCAATCAATGTAAGCAATCCTGTAAATACCCAAACAACAAGCAGCCAACCGGGAGAACCAAGAGTTCTAGCAATATCAGCACTGACAATAAAAATACCCGAGCCAATCATTGAACCAGCCACTAATGAAGTGGCATCGAACAGATTAATACTTTTTCGGAACTCTGAAACGACATTTCCCATTGTATTGGAGATTTAGAAGATTACTTAAGAAAAGAGTTTTAAATAAGCAATTAATAATCAGATTTCAAAGTGTTTAAGTACTTATTATTTTTTAAAGATCATAAACCTAAATAAAGTTTGATACTATTCGAAAACCTAATCAATCTATCGATAATTTCTTTCAATTATAATTTACTTTATAAGTAAACTACCACCACCAAGGTGGTGGCTTTAACTTCAAACCACGGCTATACGGAAAGCATGAAACCTACTAAAATTCCTGCGAAAGCAGGAAACGAAGTTCGGCATAGCCAATCCATAATTTGATTTATATACATTCCCGCTTTCGCGGGAATGTCAACAGGCATGGCCTAACTTACATTACCACCATCAAAGAAGGTGGTTTTTAGATTATAATAAAAAAGGCAGCCGAAGCTGCCTTTCAAACTTTTTTCATTTATCTAAAAATACCAATGCGTTTTATCCTTAGATTCTTTTGTTTCGAACTCAAAAGTTAGCATAATTTCATGTGATCCTTTTGAAACGGTTCGCATTTTGCTAAACGAGAAGTCGTAAGTGTAACCTAAACGCCATTTTTTATCGAGTTGAACTTGAGTTAGGAATCCAATAGCATCGCCCCATCTAAACATCGTCCCAAACCAAATCCTATTATTAATAAGGAAGTTGGTATTGATATCGCAAGAGAGGGGTGCCCCTTCAACAAATTTAAAATAAACTGAAGGTTTAAATATTACGCTTTTATTTATGTAGTAAACATAACCCGAAACTAAATAAAAGTGTCGCTTTTCTCCTCCCGATGTTGTACTATGAACATACTTATGGTTTAATATTTTAGGAGAAGAAATCCCAACATAAAATAACCTATCATATAAAAATGCCCCAACCCCGAAATTTGGTGTAAATTTTCCTTTTATATTACTAGAAAATTGTGGGTCATCACCAGATTGCCCAATATCATCTCTCAGACTTGCCGAAAAAACCCTAAAACCAGCATTTAAGCCTAACCCCAGTTTTAGATTCTCTGTTAATTTAAGATGGTAAGCATAATCGAGATAAAAGTTATTTGATCTTTCAGGTCCAACTTTATCGAGAACATAGGTTAACCCAGCACCACAATTAATAGATTTTAATGGGTATTCAGCATTTAGGGTATGTGTTTCGGGAGCCCCTTCAATACCAACCCATTGGAAACGATTAACGCTCATCACCGAGCCTAAATCGGAATGTCCAACAGAAGCAGGATTTACAGTAGCCAAATTAAACATATAGTTACTAAACATAGGATCCTGCTGCGCGAAAAGTTCTAGGCTTGAAAGCATTATAATTATTCCCAAACCAATTCTTATAAATCGTGTCATCTTTACCTTCATTTTTATTCCTAAACTGGTGATGTTATTAATACTTAATATAAACGTAACCTTTGAATGGGCTGCTCTTACCTTCAATCTTTAAAACGTAGAAGTATGTTCCAATAGGTAATTTCTTATTCTTACCAATTGCACTACCATCCCAATCATTCTTATATGATTTTTTATGGTAAACCAAATTACCCCAACGATTGTATACCGACAGCTCATTATCAGGATAATTTTCAATTCCTTTAATAGTGAATGTATCATTTATATTATTACCATCGGGTGAAAATCCTTTTGGTACTCTGATATCCTCTAAATCGGTATAACCACCAATTGTAATAATTAGATAAGCACTACTAAACCCTCCACTACCATCACTAATGGTGTAACTAAAGGTATCGACAAGTGTTTCGTTGTTATTGAGTGATTTAACCGATTCGTTATTGCTATCAAGTGTGTAAGTATACTCTCCTGAAGCATTACAACTTAACGAACCATAGTTTCCAAATATTGAAGCAATACTTGTGGAATTATTTATCTCTATAACAACAAGTGCATCACCGTCAGCATCGGTATCGTTCACAAGAATATTACCTGATACTTCAACTTCTTCCTCACTGATATTATTTGTATCATCAACAGCAACAGGTATTGAATTATCGCTATTAGTTACAACTACAACCTGATCTTCTACTGCATCAAAATTATCATCTGAACTTCCATCGTTAACACTTACAGTTACGTTATATATAATTGTTCCATCATTTAAATTGTCGTTGATACTAGTAATTGTAACTGTTTGAGGGATATTCCAATTTACAGAAGTGAATGTTAATGATGCTGGATCTACAGTTCCCTCTGTAATATCGCCCGAAGTAACATCAAGCACTACATCACTATTGGGTTGAGCATTTAGAACTACAGTAAAACTATCATTTAAACCCTTTTCGGTTGTTGTTGCCGTTGTTTTACTTAGAGTAAATCCTGCTACATCATTATCGGTATTGGTAATTGTTACCTTTTGATCATCTACGGAATCGAAATCATCATCAGATGTAGCATCATCGATATGCGCAGTAATATCATAAGTAACGGCACCATCAATAATATTATCATCTACTCCACTTACTGTTAAAATCTGAGCAGTGCTCCAGTTTGTAGAAGTAAATGTTAATGAAGATGAACTTACTGTACCCTCAGTTAAATCACCAGAACTAAAGTTAATTATAACATTACTTGCAGGTGCTCTAGTTAGTGAAACTGAAAGTAAAGCGTTTGTCCCGCTTTCATCAGTACTTGCAGTTAATGGGGTTATACTGTATCCTGGGATAGGACCTGAAGTAACAGCAACTGTAATTGTTGCAATATCATAGTCACCATCAACATCAGTAACGATATATTGAAAACTTTCGTTACCCTCAAAACCTGTTAATGGAGTGTACGAGATTGTATTATCAGGATTGACAACCGCAGTTCCTGCAATGGTCTGATTTAACAGTTCAACTATTATTCCTCCATCCTCTAATCCAATGTCATTACTTAATACATTTAGAATTTTGGATGTATTAACATTAGTGAAGAACTTATCATCAATTGCATCAGGCACGTAGTTGACTTCTTTCACATTGATTGTAACTGTTGCAGTTGAACATTCGTTATCAACATCGCAAACCTGATAAACAAAATTGTCAGTTCCAATATAATCTGTGTTAGGAGAATAGGTGACGGTATGATCTGGATTCACTATTACAGATCCGTTTACAGGATTACTTGAAATTGTTAATGATAAAATTCCATCATCAAGTCCAGTATCGTTGAAAAGTACATCAACCTTAACATCTGTATTTTTACTTGTGCCACGAGAATCGTTATTAGCAGCAGGTATGCTATTTGATTTTGGATTGACTGTTATACTTACCGTTGCAATTCCATAATCACCATCTAAATCGCTAACCATATAATCGAAACTATCAGCACCAACATACCAAGATGATGGAATGTAAGTTACGGTATAATTAAAGTTAACAACTACAGTTCCATGCTGAGGTAATTTATAAATAGTTAACCCTTTTATTCCATCCTCCAATCCACTATCATTTCCTAAAACATTTATTGTAACAGGTTTATTCTCTGTGGTTGATGCTATATCATCAACTGCAAATGGAACATAGTTTGTACCACTCTTTACATTTATGGTTACTGTTGCAATTGAATTATCGCCATCCTTATCTTCAACTTTATACTGGAATGTAGCCAGACCGATATAGTCAGTTGCAGGTGTAAAGGTTATCGTGTTATCTGCATTTACAACTGCATTTCCTTTCGATGGATCGGGATTAGTAAATAATGAAACAAGTATACCTCCATCTTCCAAACCTGTATCATTTATCAAAACATCTACGTTAACTGGGGTATTGAAACTTGTACCTCTACTATCATCATTTGCAATAGGTAGATGATTTATTTTTTCTGTTACAGTTATACTTACTGTGGCAATGGCCTTATCCCCATGGATGTCCTCCACCCAGTACTGGAAGCTGTCGCTTCCGAGGAACAGGTTGCTCGGCGTGTAGGTGATCGTCCGGTTCGCGTTCACCACGGCTGTACCGTGCGATGGGTTGGTGAACACCTTCAGCAAGCCGAAGCCGTCCTCCAGCCCGCTGTCGTTCGCCAGCACGTCCACATCCACCGGCGTGTTCACGATCGTGGTCGCGTTGTCGCCCACCGCTACCGGGACGTGGTTGGTCACCCCCTCCGGGAGGACCGTGATGGTCACGGTCGCGTTGCCCGTGTCGCCGTCCCTATCGGTCACGGTGTACCCGAAGGTCGCTGTGCCCGAGAAGCCGGTTGCCGGGGTGAAGGTGACGGTGTTGTCCGCGTTGGCAATGGCGGTGCCCTGGCCTACTATAGGTGCTGTGGTAACGCTTACCGCGATGCCACCGTCCTCCAAGCCAGTATCATTAGCTAGAACATCTACTATAACCGGGGTCTCGAATTCTGTCCCCCTCCGGTCGTCGTTGGCCACGGGTTGATAATCCGGGCTATCGGTTACCGCTATGCTTACAGTGGCAATGGCCTTATCCCCATGGATGTCCTCCACCCAGTACTGGAAGCTGTCGCTTCCGAGGAACAGGTTGCTCGGCGTGTAGGTGATCGTCCGGTTCGCGTTCACCACGGCCGTACCGTGCGATGGGTTGGTGAACACCTTCAGCAGCCCGAAGCCGTCCGCCAGCCCGCTGTCGTTCGCCAGCACGTCCACATCCACCGGCGTGTTCACGATCGTGGTCGCGTTGTCGCCCACCGCTACCGGGACGTGGTTGGTCACCCCCTCCGGGAGCACCGTGATGGTCACGGTCGCTGTAGAGCGGTCATTATCATTATCGCTTACTTGATAACCAAATGTTTCAATACCTGAGAAACCATTATTTGGTGTATAGGTTACAGTATTATCTCCATTAACAACTACATTTCCGTTTACAGGTAAAGAAGAGATAGTTACACTTTGAATCCCATCTTCTAAACCAGTATCGTTAGTAAGAATATCAACATTAACAGGTGTTTGATAGTTTGTAGCCCTTCTATCCGCGTTTGCAATAGGTGTATGGTCTATTGCATCAGTAACAGTTATTGATACAGTTGCAATACCATAATCACCATCAACATCTTCAATTAAATATTGGAATGAATCATTCCCAGTATAGTCAGTTGAAGGAGTATATGTTATTGTTCTTGCAGCATTAATTAAAACAGTTCCGTGTGAAGGATTTGTATATGCGCTTAAACGTCCAAAACCATCATTTAGTCCTGTGTCGTTTGCTAGAACACTTATTTCAACCGAAGTATTTTTAGGTGTTGTAGCATTATCGTTAACGGCAACAGGAACTGAATTAACCTCACGAACATTAATTGTTACTTGTGCTATAGAGAAATCACCATCTACATCAGTAACTTTATACTTAAAGGTGATTGTGCCAATAAAGTCAGTTGCTGGAGTATAAGTAATGGTATTATCGGGATTTGCAACTGCAGTTCCCTGTGATGGAGCCTCTTCAACCGAAACTACAATTCCTCCATCCTCTAATCCATAGTCGTTAAATAGAACATCAACATTAACAGGTGTGTTTTTGCTAGCGCCTCTGGCATCATTAACGGCTACTGGTTGGTCATCCATCCAAGTTACAGTAATGGTTACAGTTGCTTCGTCACATCCACCATTAGCATCACATACCTTATAAATAAAGGTATCATCTCCATTAAATAAACCATTTGGTTTATAGGTTATGGTATTATCTGACTCGATTACTACAGTACCGTGACCTGGTTGTTGAGATATTGAAAGACCTAATCCACCTTTATCCAAGCCCTTATCGTTTGCAAGAACTGGAATATTTACTTGGGTGTCCTCGTTAGTTGTAGAAGCATCATCAACAGCACGTGGACCAACATCATCTTTATTAGTTACAAAAACATCCTGAACATCAATGTTATTATAATCAGGATCGTCGCTTACAGAATTAGCAGTTAAAATTGAATAAGGAATATCTCCATCATTTACAAGATCGTCAACGCCAGTGATTGTTACGATTTGCTTAATATTCCAGTTTGCTGCTGTGAATGTCAAACTTGATTTATCAATTGTTCCTTCGGTTAAATCGCTTGACGTTAAGCCAATCGTAACATCTTTAGTAGGCTGGCTATTCAAATTCATCGTAAATGTTGCAGTAGTTCCATCCTCAGCAGTTATTAGGTTACTAAATGAGTATACCGTAATTCCTGGGCTATCATCATCACTATTAACCATTGTAATATCGCTAGGATCAACTCCATTATAGTTATCATCAAGGCTAACAGCAGTGCTTAAAATAATTTGATAGGTTTGATTACCATCTGCAACTGCATCATCAACACCAGTAATTGTAATAGTTTGAGGAGTACTCCAATTAATTGCAGTGAAGGTTACAGATGCTGGTAAAACAGTTCCTTCGCTAGTATCACCAGAACTAATACCAACTGTAACATCAGCAGTTGGTTGGCTATTCAACTTAATTGTAAAGGTTGAAGTAGTCCCAGTTTCACTTGTGCTTCCAGATGTTTCTGAAACAATGATACTTGCAACATCATTATCGATACTTGTAACTGATACATCTGAAGCATTTCTGTTTTTATAATTATCATCAAGGCTAGATGCCAAATCAGTAATTATTGTGAAAGAAATATCTCCATCATCAATATAATTATCTACTGGAGTAACCGTAACAACCTGAGGTATATTCCAATTTAGTGCAGTAAAGGTAACGCTTGCAGGAGATACAGTACCCTTGCTAGTGTTATTTGAGCTAATTCCGATTGTAACATTTTGCGTTGGCTCACTATTTAATGCTATAGTAAATGTTTTTGCGGAACCCTCTTCATTTAAAATAAGGGTTACCGGATTTACTGTTATCCCGGCAGCATCATCATCTTGGTTAGTAATAGAAACATTTTGAGCATCAAGATTATTGTAAAGAAGATCACTACTTGATGCTGGATTTGTGATTATGGCGTATGCCACATCACCATCGTCAATGTTATCATTTACACCAGTAATTGTAACTGTTTGTGCAGCACTCCAGTTAGCAGTAGTAAAGGTCAAACTTGATGGTGAAACAGTTCCTTCTGCTGTATTGCTTGAAATCAAACCAATTGTAACATTAGCAGTAGGTTGGCTATTTAAACGAATTGTGAAAGTTGCTGTAGCACCGGATTCACGTGTATACAAACCTGCTGTGGGAGTTACAATAATTCCGAAATCATCGTTATCAATATTTGTAACTGAAACATCTGAAGCATTCAAACCATTGTATTTACTATCGGTACTTGAAGCGGCTCCAGTAATAATTGAAAATGCTATATCTCCATCATCAATAAAATCATTAACGCCTGTTACCGTTAACGTTTGCGCGGTGCTCCAGTTGGCTGCGGTGAAGGTTATGCTTGATGATGAGATAGTACCCTCTGCCGTGTTGCTCGAGGTGAGCCCGATTGTAACATTTGCCGTTGGCTGAGTATTCAGCTTTACTGTAAAGCTGGCTGTACCTCCTGCTTCAGTTGTGGTTAAACCGCTGGTTGGCGTTACGGTTACCCCGGCCACATCATCATCAGTATTGGTTACGGACACATCCGATGGGTTGATTGCGCTGTACTTGCTATCGGTGCTTGTAGCCTGAGCGGTGACTATCGTGTAAGCCACGTTGTCATCATCAATATTATCGTTGACTCCGGTTACCGTTACCGTCTGCGCAGTGCTCCAGTTGGCTGCGGTGAAGGTTATGCTTGATGATGAGATAGTACCCTCTGCCGTGTTGCTCGAGGTGAGCCCGATTGTAACATTTGCCGTTGGCTGAGTATTCAGCTTTACTGTAAAGCTGG
>Ga0209099_1001411_pt1 | contig 24192 bp, 23 predicted proteins | sample AD_JPNHW2_MetaG_FD_184430 | JGI IMG/M metagenome (GOLD analysis project Ga0209099, IMG submission 184430) | Active sludge microbial communities of municipal wastewater-treating anaerobic digesters from Japan - AD_JPNHW2_MetaG (SPAdes) (version 2) | ecosystem: Engineered > Bioreactor > Anaerobic... | reverse complement strand
GATGCGTCTCCGGAACAGCAGGTACACGAGGAGGGAGGCAATGGTGAACCGCACCAGGATGAGCAGGCCCGGCGAGATGGTGTCCAGGCTTCGCTTCATGACGATGAAGCTCGTGCCCCACAGGAGAACGGCGAGGAGCAGGGCCAGCTCCGACCTGCGTGCCGTCACGGACCCGGCCCGCTTCATGCGGCCTCCGTGCGAGGAACGCCCCTGAGCAGCAGCACTGCGAGCGCTCCCAGGACTTCAAGGACGGCCGCGGCGACGCAGCTTGCCAGGTACGAGCCCGTTGCATCCTTGGCCGCTCCTGCGACCACAGGTCCGAGGGCCACGCCGATGTTCAGCATGCCCGCCAGCACGCCGTACCCCAGCCCTGACTGCTGGTCTCGCATGAGGTATGGCGCCGTCGCAAAGACGGCGGACGGGGCGAGCGCCATGGCAACGCTCATGGCGATGAAGAGGGGTACTGCCGGGGCGGCATTGGTTCCCAGCAGGATGACGCAGACGGCAAGCAGCAGACACGCGGCGGCGGCCCCCGCGTTCTGGAGATGGTGACGGTCCAGCAGGTGCCCCATGGCGGTCGAGGCCGCAATGGGGAACAGCATGAGAAGCGCAGCCACTCCTCCGGCGGCCTGCACCGAGAGGCCACGGCTGACCAGGAGGTCATTGGCAAAGGTCAGGACGACCATGGAGCCAGCGTTCCAGAGCATCCACACCGCTCCCAGCGCCCAGACGCGGCCGTCGAGCTGCCGCATGCCCTGCAGCAGGGAGGGCTGCTGGTGCACGCTGTGTGTCGGGTCGCGGTACCGCAGCAGGTAGACCATGCCGAGGAGAACGGTGAAGGCCAGGCAGACCCATACCGGCGCCTGCCACCCGCGTGCGGCGGCGAGCGGGGCAAAGGCCAGTTGGCTCGCCAGGATGCCCAGGGGGACAGCGGTGTTCATCGTGCCCATGGCGGCGCCGAGGTACTTCGTGCCGCTGTAGTGTTCGCTGATGATCTGGGCGCCCAGGATGGACAGCATGGCGGAGCCTGTGCCCATGCACAGCCGCGCGAACAGCAGGCTGACGTACGAGCGGGACAGCGCGAACCACGCCTCGGTCGCGAGCAGCAGGCCGATGCCCAGCAGGCCGACCGCGCGCCCGCCCCAGCGGTCCGCGAGGTACCCCACGAGCGGCGAGACCACGATGCCCAGCACCGCGAGCGACGACATCAGCGTGCCCGCCTGGCTTGCGCTGATGCCCAGCGAGGTCCTCAGCACCGGGATGACGGGCGGCAGGAACTGCAGCGCCAGCGAGAACGCCACCGTCAGCCCGTAGCCGGCCGCCAGGTACCCCAGTTTCGTTTTCATGCCATCACTGCCAGCCACCACCACTCCTTTTCTCTTTTCCCCTCAATTGTGAATGCCTTTGGTGCCAGGCACCTGAGGCATTCACAATTGAGCGCCGTCAGGGTTTCTGAATTGTTACAAAGCGTACGGCCTGCTTGAACTGCGGAACGCCGCCGCCCTCCTGCACCAGCTCGGCCAGCTCCGCAGGGTCGCGGGCCACGCAGCCGGCCAGTACATCCACGCCGTAGTCGAACAGCAGGACGGAAAGCGGGGTAGAAGGTCCAATGAGCATGACCCACGCATGCGAGGCCAGCTCCAGAAGACGCGGCAGGCTCTTGTTGGTGATCGCCGATCCACTGATGGCGACGACGTCCATCGCGGGCAGCAGGTACTCCTCAGCCTGCTGCGGCAGGTCGCCCGCCGACGGGCGCTGCTCGAAGATAGTGAGTTCTCCTGCCGCAGCGCGTACCTCGTCCGTCCAGGGAAAGTGGCCGATGAGCCCGACCCGCCTGCCGGTCGCCTTTTTGAGGAGCAGCTCGCGCCCGTTGGCCTCCGGCGCCCCGGCAAAGCGCTCCGGCTGGTTGCAGGAGGCGCAGATGGCGGCCATGCCGATGGAGGCCTCGCGCGGGTCCCAGGACAGGGACAGCTCGGCGACGTCCACAAGCGGCCTGCCCTGCAGGTGAAAGGCTGCGCCCGTCGTATGTCCCTCCGCGTGCGGCAGGGACATGGAGAGCCCCGTCGCCTCCTCGGTCTGCACCAGCGTCCATATCTGCCCCGCAATGACGTTCTGCACCGGCTCGGTGTCGCACTGCGCGATGAGTTCGTGGTACAGCCGGTCGTACTCCGGCCGCGATGTTCGCCGCCGCACGTCAGCGCTCCAGAGGCGGCAGGGCCTCGAGGTCCACCTCGCCGCTCTTGCTGCGCAGCAGCTTGCGGGACAGCCAGGTGAAGCCCTTGTCGAAGGTGATGATCGCCACGTCGATGGGCCCGCCGACGCCCGGCATGTCGCCCGGGTCCATGGCGACGCCGTCGCTGAACCGCTGGATAGCAGTGGTCGTTTCGATGGCCAGCTGGCAGAAGTCGACCGCGTCCTGTAGAGTCATGGTGCCCCACTGGATGCTGTACTCGACGCCGCGCAGCTGCTGCTGGACGGCCGCCTCGCCAAGCTTGCCGGCGGCCTCGTGGACCAGGGGAATCCCCTGCAGGCGTGGGTCGAACCCCAGCACGATGCGCGTGACGACATCCGTCTGCCCTATCCAGCTGGCCCCGAACTCCTTGCCCTGCTTGCGGCTGTCGCGTGCCTGGTCGTTGGCGCCCGGCACGTAAATCATGTAGACCTCGCTGCTGCGGTCCCGGTTATAGCCGGCCAGGATGAACTGCAGCCCGTCGGGCGCCGCGACGGCTTCCTGCAGCTGGCCCTGCTGGTTCTTGAAGTGGAAGACGACGCGCGTCGGCTCCTCCTTGAGGTCGACCAGCTCGAACCCCTGCCGGGCCATGTCGGCGCGGATGCCGGCGGGAATGTTCTTGAGCTGCTCCCGGTATGGCACGCGGGCGTCAAAGTACTGGGACAGCTCCCTTGCCACCTCGCCCACCGAGAGCTTCTCGACGGGGATGGTCTGACGGAACTCGTCGATGAACCCGCTGATGTTCTTCATGACGCCCTGCTGGGGCAGAAAGGCCAGCCCCGCGATGACCAGGCCCATGCGCGAGCCGATGCGGAAGACCTTGGAGGCCGAGTCGGAGCCGACCCGTGCCATGCCCTTCTGGTTGCGGTAGGTCTGCCTGCTGTCCGCGGCGAGCACGATTCCTTCGGGGATTGTAACGTTTATACCAAGCGACATCTGCCACCTCCCATGCCGACGTATCCCTTACAGCATGAGCAGGTTTGCGTTGAGCGCAAGCGTGTGCAGGTGATGGCGCGGTTAGCAGGCAGCCAGTTCCTACGGCACGCCGGGGATGACATCACCCGGACCCATCATGCCGGCTCCCGGCCGCATGAGGTCGTCCATCTCGGTGACGGGCCGGATGCCCTCCGCATAGATGGTGGTCCTGACGCGGCGCCCGACGACGCGGACGACGGTGCCCACTGGGATGTCGGAGCCCATGGGAAAGTAGGTCTCCTCGGTGACGATGACCAGCCAGCGCTGGCCGGTCAGGTCGTCGACGACCCAGCGGGTGGTCGTGCGGGACTGGACCACGCCGACGACAGCCTTGCCGCGCATCTCGCCGAAGGGGTTGCCCCCGCGCTGGAACAGGTGCTGGCCCGGGCCGGTCCGGAACGTGAACCTGGTGAGGTTCGAGGCATACGCAGCGCCCGCCCCCAGCAGAATCGCTCCGACCAGCGCCACGACCAGCCATACCCTGGCGACGCGGTACAGGCGTGCCGTCCGGCGCAGCAGCACGAAGGAGAGCACCCCGAAGATGAGGACCAGCAGGAACAGTTGCCACGGGAAGTCGAAGAAGCGTGGACGTCCCCAGCGCGGCCCCAGCCACAGGTCGGCCAGCGTCCCGTTCTCGACGAGGATATAGACGCTGCCGGCCAGCCCCAGCGCAGTCAGGGCGAACAGCATCGCGACCGCCGAATGCCGCAGCGCCGCCACAAGGCGGAACCGCCAGCCCGGCGTTGGTTCGAGATGCTGGTGCTCGATCTGCTCGAGGACCTTCTGTTTCATCGTGTTGTCGTCGTCCATGCTCATCCTCTCACATTGTGAATGCTCCGGTGCCTGGCACCAAGGCATTCACAATTCACGTCACTCTGCCGGGGGTGCCCCCAGCAGCTTGCGCAACTTGCTCTTGGCGCGGCTCAGGGTGGGTCCCACCGAGTTCACCGCGACCATCAGAATATCCGCTATCTCGCTGTAGCTGCGCCCCTCCACCACCGAGAGGAGCAGCACGTCCCTGCTGCGCTGGTCCAGCTGGGCCAGCGCCTTGCCGACCGACGTCGAAACCTCGTTCTGCACGGCGTCGCCCTGAATGTCCGTGTCACCGGTCAGCAGTTCCACCGTTTCGTCGTCCAGCTCCAGCTCGGTGGGCACCGTGGCGTGGCGCCTGCGTGCCAGGTTGATGGCCGTGTTGTGGACGATGCGGTACATCCACGCACTGAACGTCAGGTGGGGGTCGAACGCGGCCAGGTTGCGGTAGGCCTGCAGAAACGCCTGCTGGACCGCGTCCTCGGCGTCCTGACGGCCGACCAGCCGGGCGGCATATGCAGTAAGCGGCCGCTCGTAGCGCTCAACCAGCAGGCCGAAGGCGTCGGTATCAGTAAGCGCCTGCCGGGCCAGCTGTTCGTCCGTAGGCTCCTGAGCGCTCATATCCATGCAGGTATGATACAGCGAAACCGGCGTTTCCGTACAGTGCATCTGCGAAGGAGGGCTCACGTTGACACGTTCCTGCCCCGTCGTATCATGAATAGTGAGAAAGGGCGTTCCGGGGGTTCCGCGGACAGGGCGGACCGGGACCAAGGAGGCGGGGTATGGCGCTGGACAGGTCGATGTTCCGCATGTACGACATCAGGGGCGAGGTGGGCAGAGAGTTGACACCCGAGGCGGCACGCAGCATCGGGCAGGCGCTGGTGCGCCTGGCCCGCGAACGCACGCCCGAGGCGTCTCTGACCTTCGCGGTGGGGCGCGACGTCCGGCCCAGCAGCGATGACCTGGCGGCGGCGCTCATCGACGGCATCCTCGGCCAGGGGGCGAACGTTCTGGACATTGGTGTTGTTCCGACCCCGACGCTGTACTACGCGCTGTTCACCCAGAAGGTCGCAGGCGGCGTCATGATTACGGGCAGCCACAACCCGCCGCAGTACAACGGCTTCAAGGTGGCCATCGGCAGGGAGACGCTGTACGGCGATGACATCCAGCACCTTGCCGACCTCGCGGAGATGTTCCGTTCCGCCGTCGGCACGCGTGGCACGGTGACACAGGCGGACGTGCTCTCACAGTACGCGGCGGAACTGGCCGACCAGTTCGCCAAGGGCGTGCTCGGCGCACGCGGCAAGCCCCAGCTCAAGGTCGTCATCGACTGCGCCAACGGCTGTGCGGGGCTTGTGGTGCCCACGCTGGCACGCAAGCTGCACATCGACGCCGTGTTCCTGTACCCCGAGCCGGATGGGACCTTCCCCAACCATCACCCGGACCCCGCGCGCCTTGAGACGCTGGAGGGCCTGCGCAAGCGGGTGCAGGCCGAGCAAGCGGACTTCGGCGTCGCCTTCGACGGCGACGTGGACCGCATCGGAGCGGTCGACGAAAACGGGGCCGTTGTGTGGGGCGACAAGCTGACCTACATCTTCGCCGCGGACATCATTGCGCACTGGCCCGGCCCCGGCAAGGCCAAGGTCATCGGCGAGGTCAAGTGCTCCAAGACGCTGTTCGACGGTGTCGAGAGGCTGGGCGGCACTGCCATCATGTCCCCCACGGGCCACTCGCTCATCAAGAAGAAGATGCGCGAGGAGCACGCCCAGCTGGCAGGGGAGATGAGCGGGCACATGTTCTTCGCGGACCGCTACTATGGCTACGACGACGCCATCTATGCCTGCCTGCGCCTGCTGGAGATTGCGACCAGCCACCGCGGCGCCGACCGGACCTTCGTGTTCTCGGACCTGCTCAAGCCGCTTCCCGTCATGGTGGCGTCGCCCGAGATCCGCAAGCCGTGTCGCGAGGAGGACAAGGAGCGGCTGGTGGACGGCTTCGTAGACGAGTTCCGCCGCAAGTTCCCCCAGCTGGCCCGCGGCATCGTGGGGGTTGTATCCATCGACGGTTCGCGCATCGAGTGGGAGGACGCATGGGGACTGGTCCGCTCCAGCAACACTGAACCCCTCCTGGTCATGCGCTTCGAGGCGTCCAGCCAGGAACGCATCGACCAGCTCAAGAAGGCGTTCGACGACACGCTGGCGTCGCTTGCAGCACGATGAAGACGACCAAGACAGGTATTGACCCGCTGGGCGTGCGCAAGGCCGTCATCCCGGTCGCCGGCATGGGGACGCGGCTGCTGCCCCTGACCAAGTCCCAGCCCAAGGAGATGCTGCCCGTCGTGGACAAGCCGGCCATCCAGTACGTGGTCGAGGAGGCCATCGCCGCGGGCATCGAGAGTGTCCTCATGGTGACGGGACGCAGCAAGCGGGCCATCGAGGACTACTTCGACCACTCCGTGGAGCTGGAGCAGGACCTCGAGGCGCATGGCAAGCTGGAGGAGCTGGCGGCCATCCGCCGCATCTCCAATCTGGCGCAGGTCTACTACGTGCGCCAGAAAATGCCGCGCGGCCTGGGGGACGCCATTCTGCAGGCGCGCGCCTACGTGGACGGCGAGGAGTTCGCGGTCCTGCTGGCGGACGACATCATCGAAGCGCCCGTGCCCTGCCTGGTGCAGATGCAGCAGGTGGCGCGGCGCTTTCCCGGCATGGTCGTGGCGGTCATGCAGGTTCCGCGCGAGGAAACGGGCAGCTACGGCATCATCGAGGGCACGGCCGTGGCCCCCGGCGTCTGGGAAGTCTCGGGCCTGGTCGAGAAGCCCGACCCTGCGGACGCCCCCACGAACCTGGCCATCGTGGGACGGTACATCCTTGCGCCTGGCATCTTCGAGGCCATCGAGCAGACGCGCCCCGGCCACAACGGCGAGGTCCAGCTGACCGACGCCCTGCAGGCCATGCTTCCCTTCAAGAAGGTCTACGCCTGCGAGTTCAAGGGCACGCGCTACGACATCGGCACCCAGATGGGTCTGCTCAAGGCCAACATCGCCCTTGCCCTCAAGCGCCCTGACCTTTCCGCCGACCTGCGCCAATTTCTCAGCGAAACCCTCGAAGCCATCTTCGACTGACCGCCCTCCGCGCACGTGCCGCCAGTTGCACTCCTGGCCGCCTGTGGTATGGTAGCAGGGCAGGGGGAGGAAGACGATGAAAAACGCCAGTTCGGCCGATGGTACGAGGGCGCCATGCGCACAAACCGCTGCAAGATCAGGGACCGTACAACATGCGGTCGGGCAGATTCGACATGAAGCGGCACCGGCCTGCCGAGAGGTTCCGGCTTGAACGCTATCATCCTCGCGGGCGGGAGCGGAACACGCCTCTGGCCACTGTCGCGGAAGAGTTATTCGAAGCAGTTTCTGCCAATCTTTGACGGGCACTCACTGCTGGAGGGAGCTGTGGGGCGCGCCCTGACCGTTGTCCATCCACAGGACATCGTCACGGTAACCAGCAGGGACTACTATTTCTACGTGAAGGACGTTCTGCAAACCGCTGCGCCAGAGGCTATACCCAACATCATCTGTGAGCCGGAGGGACGAAATACGGCGCCTGCGATTGCGCTTGCGCTGCGGTACGTCATGGAAAGGGCGGGGGCGGAGCAGAACGAGACGCTGTTCGTGTTTCCTTCTGACCACGTCATTGCGCCTGTGCAGCGGTTCGTGGAGTATCTCCATACAGCTGACCGAGCCGCTCGCATGGGCTATCTGGTGACCTTCGGCGTCCGCCCGACGCGGCCTGAGACTGGCTATGGCTATGTGCAGGTGGGAGAGGAACGCGATGGGTACGCGACCTGCCTCCGGTTTGCCGAGAAGCCTGCGGCGGACGTTGCGGCGCAGTTTGTCGCTTCAGGAGACTACCTGTGGAACGCCGGCATGTTTGCGTTCACGCCGACTGCACTTGGCACGGCAATCGAAGACCACGCTCCCGAGATCGCCACCGTCACCGCCAGGGGCTATGAATATACGTTGCAGCACTGGTCAGACATGCCCGCCATCTCCATCGACTATGCTGTGATGGAACAGGCCAGGAATATTGCTGTCGTGCCGATGGATCTGACCTGGAGCGACGTTGGCAGCTGGGATTCCTACTATGACCTGCAGACGCGTGACCAGGACGGCAACGTTAGCCAGGGAGATGTCATCAGTCTGGACACCCACGATTCTCTTGTTGTCAGTAGCAAGCGTCTGGTGGCGACGGTTGGTCTGAGCGACACGACCGTGATCGAAACGGATGATGCCGTGCTCGTGACCCGCCGGGGAGACGGGCAGGAGGTGAAGCGACTTCTGCGGATGCTGGAGGACCGTCATCGTCCCGAAGCGACAGAGCATACCGAGATCATTCGTCCCTGGGGCCGCTACCGCGTCCTGGAGGTGGGACCCCGGTTCAAGATCAAGAGCATCGTCGTCAATGTTGGAGCGACACTGAGCCTGCAGCGCCACATGCATCGGACCGAACACTGGGTCGTCATTCACGGCACCGCGCAGGTGACGATTGGCGAGAGTACTTTCTTTGTCCATGAGGGCGAGAGCACATTTGTGCCCAAGACGACCCTGCACCGACTGGGGAACCCAGGTCAGATTCCACTGGAAATCATCGAGGTGTCAAATGGCGAGTATGTTGGGGAAGATGACATTGAGAGGTTCGAGGACAGCTATGGCCGCGCAGACCAGGGGTGAATCTGAACAGGGAGGTGCGTGATGCGCAGTGCCTTGGTGACTGGAATCACAGGACAAGATGGGGCATACTTGGCGCAATTACTGCTGACCAAAGGGTATCGAGTTGTAGGGCTGCATCGCCGTTCGAGCACGACGAACACGTGGAGACTTCAAGAGTTGGGTGTACTGGATAGGATCGAACTGGTGGAAGGGGACCTGGGTGACTCATCGTCACTGGCAGCCGCCATCGAGACCGCGGAACCAGACGAAGTGTACAATCTGGCAGCGCAGAGTTTCGTGGCCGCGTCCTGGGGCCAGCCGCTATATACGGCCGACGTTACCGCGATGGGTGTTCTTCGCCTGCTGGAGGCCATAAGACGAGCCGACAAGAAGATAAGGTTCTATCAAGCATCGAGCAGTGAGATGTTTGGACAAGTGGAGGAGACCCCTCAGCGAGAAACCACGCCCTTCCACCCGCGCAGTCCGTATGGCGTGTCAAAGGTCTTTGGCTATTGGATCACGCGGAACTATCGTGAGAGCTACGCAATGTATGCCTGCAATGGCATTCTGTTCAACCATGAGTCGCCGTTCAGGGGAACAGAGTTCGTGACCCGCAAGATCACGGATGGTGTTGCCAGGATCAAACTCGGCCTTGCGACTGAACTGAGACTCGGCAATGTGAGTGCAAAACGGGATTGGGGATTTGCCGGCGACTACGTAAATGCGATGTGGCTCATGATGCAACAGGATGAGCCTGGTGATTACGTCATCGCGACGGGCGAGTCCCACGAGGTAGGCGAATTCGCCCAGCTGGCGTTTGAAACGGCAGGCCTTGACTGGCGACAGTATGTTGTTCAGGACCCCAAGTACGTTCGTCCGGCAGAGGTTGACATGCTGCTTGGTGACCCGACGCTGGCCAGGACCGCCCTCGGTTGGACTCCAACAACGACATTTGCCGGTCTGGTTGAGATGATGGTGCAGGCTGACCTTGAGAGGGTACGTCGTGGGGCCAAGTAGTCCCTGTGCGCGCCAAGGCCGTCACGTCCGATGGGAGCGACCCAAGGAGTGGTGACTGGTGGCCGGCTCGTCGAGAGCTGGACTGGCGGAGCTGGACAGATCCCGGTGATCGTGGCGCCCGGAGTGGTGCAACATGAGTGACTGTCACTCGACGACGCTGGTACAGCGCACAACCAATGCTGTCCAACAGTACCCCGCAGCCCAGGGAAAAGGCGTGCTCCCCGGGGACGTGTGTGCCGCCGGAACCGAGAGGCGTGGGGCTGGGGCAAGCTGTACATCAATTGCTGCGACCTATGCGCTTTGACGTCGGTCGGAGCAGGGTATTGGATGAACTCGTGTGCAACGTTGGTGCGGGCTGCAATTCGAATGGCAAGCCTGTTGTGCTTGGCACGATCATGCAGATCGCAGCTGACCCCGCAGGGTATGGTGCGGTCTACGAAGGGCTCACGGACGACGAGTCCCGACGGACCTTCGACTGGTTCATCGCATACCGAGCCGCACTCGCTTTCCTGGGCGAGGAGGCCGACGACGTCCTGGGCCACATAGCTTCCACTGCATGGCGGGAGCCACCGGAGCAGGCCAGCAGGAGGTTCGCTGGTAACGCCTACCATGTCGAGGGCGCGTCCGTCGATTCAGGGCTGCCCGAAGTCGGCGCAACCTTCTTCTCGGGACAGTACTGACTGGAGGGCATTGTTGAACCCGGTGCTGGCTATATCGTTATGGACTACGGTGCGTACAGACGGGAAGGAGGACGATCATTCTCGTGATAGGACACTGGATCTCGCTCTGCTATTCAGAGAGATGGACTGCGACTACCTCGGCCAGGCGGGACGAGTGGTCCACCCGGCTTTAGCGTACGGTTCGTTGCCTTCGTGGATCAAACACGAGGTTATGACGAACGGTTCTCGGCTGCGACGTGCCAGAAAGAGCCTGTTCGGTCCCGGCACCTCGCGAGGAGTGGACGCATGATGCTGAACAGGCAGAGAGGGACGTTGGCCATCAACGCGACGCTGGCGTACGATACCGGCAGCCCTACGGGACTTGCGGTATACACGCGCGAGTTGGTGTCCCGACTGATATCGGGGCCAGACCGGGATGCCAGCATTGTCTTCACGAGTTCCGAACGACTGCAGCAACTCGCGGGAGGGAGGTTCGCCGGCGTACCCGAAGGGATTGTCCCGCCGCACCGACTGAATTCGATCAAGAGAGTGATCTGGCTCAACACGGAGTTTCCGGCGCTACTCCGCAAGCGTAACGTTGATACGGTCTACAGTACGGTGCCCGAGGGATTGGTTCTGCACCATGATCAGTTGAGGAACGTCATCACGCTTCATGACCTGTTGCCCTTAAGATATCCCGCGCATTACCCGAAACAGCGGTACTACTTTGGCTTCGTATTGCCGATGGTCATCCGTCAATCCAGTGCGATTGTCTGCGATTCTGTCGCCACCCGTGACGATGCCATCAGACGGTTTGGGCAGCCACGGTGCTCCATGGTCGTGATTCCTGCCGGCTTCAACTCAGCTTTGTTTCATCCTGCCGATCTCGAACAGGTTGGTGTTGAGATGCAGGCTCCTTATTTCATGTTTGTCGGCGACATGCGGCCCTACAAGAATATCGCGCGAGCGCTATCAGCCTTCGCCGGACTCTCGGAGAGCAACGTCAGGTTCATTGTTGCTGGTAACTTACACACCCGGGACCCAGCTCCTCTGCTCAGTCTGGTGAGAGAGCTTGGCATGGAGGATCGTGTCGTGTTCACTGACTATATCAGCGACGACGAGGTGGCACGACTGTATCGCGGCGCTCTGGCGCTTGTCTTTCCCTCGCTGTGGGAGGGGTTCGGTCTTCCACCGCTTGAAGCGATGGCAAGCGGGTGTCCAGTTATTACATCCAACGTTGCATCTCTCCCGGAGGTCTGCGGCGACGCTGTCCAGTACGTTGATCCTACCTCAGTGGACAGTATTCGGAGCGCGATGGAACGCATTATCCGGGAGCCTGCCCTCCGGGAGGACTTGCGAGGGAGAGGGCTGGAGCGGGCCAAGCTGTTCAGCTGGGACCGCACGGCCCGTGAGGTCTGGCAGGTGCTGGAGAGCATCCGGGGATGAAGGCTGCGATCGCCCACGACTGGCTGGTTACCTACGCTGGCTCCGAGCGAGTCCTGGAACAGATGCTGCTGTGCTATCCAGAGGCTGATCTGTATGCTGTGTGCGACTTCATTCCGACTTCGGATCGTGCATTCCTCCGTGGGCGCACGATTCGAACAACGAGCATTCAGCGCTATCCCCATGCACGAAGGTTCTACCGCTTATACTTTCCATGGATGCCGCGGGCGGTCGAGCGACTGGATCTCCGGAACTACGATGTTGTCATTTCGAGTTGCCATGCCGTCTCCAAGGGAGTGCGCCTGCGTTCCGAGCAGTTGCATGTCTGCATGTGCTACACCCCACCGCGCTACCTCTGGGACATGGAGGGCGAGTACCTTCGTCGTGCAGGTCTGAGCCGCGGGCTCGCCGGCCGGGCGGTACGCCGTGTGATGGGTCGTCTTCGCGCGTGGGACCTGCAGGCATCCAAGGGGGTCGACGCTTATATCGCCATATCCGGGTTCATTGCTGGTCGCATCAAGCAGTGCTACCAGAGAGACTCGGTTGTCATCTATCCTCCTGTTGATACTGAGTTCTACCGACCAGGGGCGGGCAAGGAGGACTACTACCTTACGGCTTCGCGCCTTGTACCGTACAAGCACGTGGACTTGATCGTCCGTGCATTTGCCGCGATGCCTGACCGTCGTCTGGTCGTGATTGGCGATGGGCCGGAGATAAAGCGGATTCGGCGAGATGCTGCGCCAAACGTCACCGTCATGGGCTATCAGCCATCTGATGCGCTGAGGGATTATATGCAGCGAGCCAGGGCGTTTGTCTTTGCTGCCGAGGAGGACTTCGGCATCGTCCCCGTCGAGGCCCAGGCATGCGGGACACCTGTCATCGCGTTCGGCCGCGGTGGTGCCACCGAGACCGTCATGGACGGGCAGACAGGCCTCTTCTTTGACGAGCAGACGACGGCCAGTCTCTCCCGCGCCGTCGATCGCTTCGAAACCATGACCTTTGACCCCGCGGACTGCCGCACCAACGCGCTGCGCTTTTCTCCGGACCGCTTTCGCCGCGAGTTCACCACGTTTGTCGACAGCGAGTGGCAGAAGTTTCAGACGTACCGGCAGGGTCAAGGCCACTGATGCGACGGTTCCGTCCCCTCCTCGATGCGCTCTGCCTGGTGGCGGCCTTTCTGCTGGCGCTGCTGGTGCGGTTCCAGTTTGAGACGTCGAGCATCGACATCGGGTGGTACTGGACGTCGCTGGGCATCTTCGTTGCGGTAGACCTCGGGACTCTGTACCTGCGCGGCATGTACGATGACGGATACGTTGCGGGCGAGCGCACGGGAACGATTGTCGACGGGCTCGTGTATGCGACGTTCCTCTACCTCCTGGTCGCCTATCTCATCAAGAACACCCTGTTCTCGCGCCTCACGCTCGCGTATTTCCTGCTGTTTTCGTTCTTCCTGCAGCTGGGCCTGGAACGGCTGGCGTGCGCGATGCGGCGGCGCCGGTACGTGCGTGGCGAGGGGCTGGTTCCTGCGCTGCTCGTGGGCGACAGCGCGGACCTGGACGGGCTGACGCAGGAGGCAGTTCAGCGGGACCTGGGGCTGCGCCTGCTGACGGATGGCGCAGTGCCTGTCAGCGCCGGGTCGACGGAAGCTGTGCTGGAGGCCGTCGACCGGTATCGTGCCCGCGCCGTGCTGCTTGTGTCGCCACTTGAGGACGGTGCCGAGCTGGTGGGCGCCTGTCTGCGGCGCTACATCACCGTGTACGCGCTGGGGGGCACCGTGCACAGTCTGCCCTATCCTTCGGATGTCCTCTTCGTGGGAACGGTCCCGGTTCTTCGGGTACGCGACCTGCTGATTGTGGGAGTCGGCGCGCGCGTCAAGCGCCTTGTGGACGTCGTGCTGGCAGGCGCCGGCGTCATCCTGCTGTCCCCACTCCTCCTGGTGCTTGCGCTGCTGGTCAAAGTGACATCGCCCGGCCCTGTCCTGTTCGGGCACGAGCGGCTGGGCGAGGGCGGCAGGCCCATCCGCATCTTCAAGTTCCGGTCCATGGTCCGGGACGCGCAGCAGCAGCTCGCACAACTGCTCACCAGCGACCCAGCGCTGCGCGCCGAGTACGAGGCCACGTACAAGCTGCGGCATGACCCGCGCATCACGCCGCTTGGGCGCTGGCTGCGCCGCACATCACTGGATGAGCTGCCGCAGCTGTTCAACGTGCTGCACGGCGACCTGTCCCTTGTCGGACCCCGACCCATCGTCGCCAGCGAAATCCACAAGTACGGCCCCGCTGCTGCAACCATCCTGCGGGTACCGCCGGGTGTCACGGGCCTGTGGCAGGTCAGCGGCCGCAGCGACCTGGACTATGCTGAGCGCGTGCGTCTCGACCTGGACTACATCGCGCACTGGAGCGTCTGGCTGGACCTGCGCATCCTTGTCGCGACCATTCCGGCCGTGCTGCGCCGCAGAGGGGCGCGGTAGGGCGGGCAACCCCTGGCCTGCCGCCCGCGGACCGCGCGATTGTGAATGCCCCGGTGCCAGGCACCAGAGGATTCACAATTGGAGCAGTGGTATGGTGCTGAGGTTTGCGAACATGGAGGTTGAACCATGACAGAGGACAGCAGAGAGCAGAACACGGCGACGGCAGGTCGGAGGGCGCGGGGGCGCAGACTGCTGCGCCGGCAGTCGGTTGCTCAGGCGGCCGTGCTGCTCAGTGCCCTGACACTGCTTTCCAAGTTCATCGGCTTCGCGCGCGACGCCATTGTCGCCCACAACTGGGGCGCCACGGGCGTGACCGACGCGTTCCTCATCGGCATGATGGTCCCCAGCGTCCTGCTGGGCATTGTGTCGACAGGGCTCAGCACCATCGTCGTTCCGTGGTACATCTCAAACCGCAAGGACGACCCTGAGCACGCGCGTGTCCTGGTCAACCAGGTGACCGTCGTGTGGGGGGTCGCGTTCCTCGTCGTTTCTGTGCTTGTCGCGGTCTTTGCGCCGCAGCTGGTCCATGTGTTCGCGCCGACCTACACCGGTGCCCGCTACGACCTCGCCATCAAGGTGACGCGCCTGCTGGTTCCCATGGGCTTCTTCAACGTGATGACGGGCTTGGTCACCGGGCTGTCGCAGGCGGAGGGGCAGTTCCTCATTCCGCTCGTGGTGAGCCTGACGGGCAATGTTGTCATGGTGGCCTGCCTGATCTTCTTCTCGTCGCCTCTGGGCATCCAGAGCTACTCGCTGGGCCTGACGCTCAACTCGCTCATCAGCTTCCTTCCCGTACTCCTGCTGCTGGCCCGGCGGTACCACTTCTTCACGCACCTGGACCTGCGGCACATGAACTGGGCTGCCATTGGGGGGTTCGCGGCGCTGCTTGTTCCACTGGTCATCTCGGGCGGCGGCGGTTCGCTGAACACGCTGGTGGACCGATGGTTCGCCTCGCACCTCACGCAGGGCAGCGTGTCTGCGCTGGACTATTCCAACCGCCTGTGGAACCTGCCGCTGTCACTGGCCGCGACGCCCATCGTGACGGCCGTGTTCCCATGGTTCTCGTCCATGGCGGTCGATGGCACGGCCCTTGCGACGTACGAGGACCGCGTGCACAAGACGATTTCGCTGATGGTGTACATCATGGTGCCCTGCATCGCGGGGCTGGTCATCCTTGCCCAGCCCATCGTGCGCCTGCTGTTTCAGCGCGGCGCCTTTGACACGACGGCCACGGTGCTGACCGCGGCGTGCGTACAGATGTATTGTCTGGGGCTCATCGGCCAGGCGCTGTTCCCGGTGTTCCACCGCGTGTTCTATTCGTTCAAGGACACGCGCACCCCGCTGGTCGTCGGGCTGACCATGATAGCGGTCAACGCATTCACCGACTGGTTGTTCGGACGCTGGTTCGGCGCGCCCGGCATTGCCCTGTCGACGACCACCGCTGTCACGATCGGCACTATCATGGACGCGTTCCTCATCCGCCGGTTCTTCCGCGGCGAGGTGCGCGCGACTGCGCGCTTCCCCCTGGGGACAGAGGTCCTCAAAACGTGCGCCGCCGTTCTGCCGGTCATGGGCGTTGCTCTGCTGGGAAGGTCGTGGATTGGCGTGCCAGGCACGTTTGTGGGCATGGCCCTCCGCATGGTCGTCGTCGTCGGTGCGGCTGCGCTTGCCTACATGGCGGCCAGCGCGTGGCTCAAGTGCGACGGCTGGCGCGTTCTGCTGGGACGTCTGCGCCGCATTCTGGCCAGCTCACCCCTGGGGGCGGCGGGCAAGTAGCGGCACACCCTCAGTGCGCCTGTTGTGAGTTCAGCTCGCGCAGGCGCTGCATGGCCTCCACCAGGTTGGGATTGATGATGCGGGAGTAGCCCAGTTCGGTCCGCTCCATCACCGTGTTCCCCTCCGCCCGATAGCAGAGGGCCAGGCCAAAGTACGCAAACCTGTTGGAGAAGCTGGCTTTGACGATGGGTGTCAGCAGGCCGCGCGCCTTCACGGGGTCGCCCTCGGACAGCGCGCAGAAGGCCTGGGCCGTCACTGCGTATGGCTCGCCGGGCGTGATGGCCAGAGCCTCGGCGGCCTTGGCCTGCGCCGCTGCGGTGTCGTCGCTTACGTAGACATAGGCAAGTGCCAGCCATCCCTTGATGGTGGCCAGCGTGGGGTACAGCTTCTCGGCCTGCTTCAGGTACGTGACAGCCTGCGGGCTGCGCAGGTTCAGCTCCAGCATGCCCAGGCGCCACCATGGGCGGTAGTCATCGGGCGCCAGGTCGCGCGCCGTGAGATACGCGGACCGCGCGGCATCGGTCGCCGGTCCAGTGACGCCCCCAGACAGCATGCCGGCATATGTACCTCCCAGCATGCTCCAGTATGTGTCATTGTGCGGGTCGAGGACAGTTGCGGCGGTGAGGCGCCGGACCTTGAAGGCGGGGTCGAGGTCCCCGAGGTTCAGGGCGACCAGCGAGGCAGCGCCGCGCTGGATCGGAACGAGGGCAAGCACCAGCGCGAGTCCGCCGGCAACCAGGCACGGGATGCGGCGCCTGCGCAGCAACATGCTGCGCTCGTCCCGGGTGGGCAGGTCGTAGGTGATGACGCGCGTGGCGAGGAGCGCCAGGCAGAAGAAGAGAATGACCGGCGCGACGGCGTAGACGTAGTCCACGTCCATGCACATGTGCAGGAAGAAGGCCAGCGTCCCGGCCCACAGTCCCGCGACCGCCATGTCCGCGCGCGAGCCAAACACCCTGTCCAGGCCGCGCAGTCCCCTGCGGGCAATCCAGGCGAACAGGGGCACGGTTCCCAGCAGGCCGGTCTCGGCCAGGAAGCGGAAGAACAGTGAGTGGGGGTCGATGCGGCGCGCCACGTCGGGCACCCATTCGGCCGCTGTCCACACGTGGCCGAAGGAGCCCAGGCCCGTGCCCGCTGCGGCGTGCTGCGCGAAGACCCGGGCTGCGAGCGCCATCATGTGCAGGCGCGTCTGGTTGGACTGGTCGTCGCCCCCGCTGATGAAGCTGCCCAGGGCTTCCCCTTTGCCGACGTTGATGGCCGTCGTTGCCCACGTGACCTTGTTGAACAGGGTCAGGCCGGCGGCCGCGGCAAGGACCACGAGTGTCCGCAGGGCGAGCCTGCCCCTGGACCCGCGTGGGGCAAGGAGCAGCAGGGCTGCCAGACCGACGCCGGTCATGAGGAAGGCGCCGCGCGAGGTCGTCAGATACAGGACCATGAACAGGAAGCCTGCGCACACGCTGTACAGCAGGCGCCAGTCGCGCCGTCTGTCGCCTGAGGCCATGCCCAGCGCCAGCAGGGCGCACAGCCCCAGATAGGCGCCAAAGGTGTTGTGATACTGCCACAGGCCCCACAGCTGGCTGTTCACCACGAAATGGTACGCCAGGTTGCGTGACCACAGCGGCGTGAAGTAGAACAAGGGCGACATCGCAGACATGTAGTAGGCAAACGAAACGGCAGCCATCGTGACGCCCAGGAAGAGGATACCGTTCAGGAAGAACTGCAGGTCGGCCCGCTCCTGCACCAGGTTGAGCACCATGAGGGACAGGAGGAGTCCGCTGACCAGCTTGGCTGCCTCTACCTGCGCGCCGTAGGCGTAGGAGGACAGGGGCACGAGAACGGCGATGGCCGCGACCAGCAGCAGGGACGTCCAGTCGGTCGAAAGGGGCACCAGGCGGTGGTCGGGCAGCCACCAGAAGCACCAGCAGGCGAATACAAGCAGCGTGGCCGCGGCGAACAGCCAGTCGGCCGTGTAGACGGTGACGTCGCCGTAGCGCGTCCCCAGCGCGAGCCCCACCAGCAGGAGCAGGGACGCCGCCATGAACAATCGTTTTCTCATGCGTTCATTGTAGGGGACAGGCGCGCTCGTGCAACCATGGCCTGCCCCGTCATCCGGTCTTTCGGCTGGGTCCGGCGAGCGCCTTCATGAGCGCCCATGCGAGCGTGTTGTAGTCGACGGGCGCATCCCATGTCACCGGCTGGTTGAAGATGCCCTGCTCCACCGCCCACTGCTGGGCCGTCGACAGGGCGGGAGCAGCGGGTGGGGTCCAGGCCCCGAAGTCAGCCGCGAGCGAGGTGTCGAGGTCAATGCGCGCGCCGCCCAGCAGCTGTTCGGTCTTGGTCTGCAGCAAATGGGCATGGGACGACACGAGGCCGTGCGACCACGCCGCGGTCTGCCAGAAGAAGCTCGCCGAGTGTGTGGCAGCGCAGTGCTCGATGACGCGATAGCTGCCGTACACGCCGACGCGGCTGCCACCCATGGCCTCGGCGGCACCCCGCAGATACGCGTCGACGCGTGGCAGGTCCCTCTCCTGCACATCCTCGTCGACGGCGAAGTAGACAGGCCTGCTCTCGGGGAAGCCAAAGCGGCGCGCCTGTACCAGGGCGATCAGAGCGTCGCTTTTTCCTGCCGCCCGTCCCTCGCGTGCGCGCCCGGCTCCCTGCTCATACACCAGGACCAGGGCCAGGCCATGCGCCCGGATCTGTGCAGCCTCCTGCGGGGTGATGACCTTGCCGCCGCCCTGCTGCGCAAGGTAGCGGATGACGAAGGTATATCCTTGCGCTTTGACGGTGTCCAGCTCCGGACGCCCGAATGAATAGTCGATTCCTTGTCCCATATGCCCTCCCTGGCGTGGCGAATGTTACAGTTTGGAACCGTCCCCGAAGATGTTACAGGCAGCGGGCGACGGCGATGCGCGCTGCGGCGAGCGAGACGTCGTAGGTGCGCGCCAGGCGCCGGGCCAGCTGTTCGAGCGTGGCGGGCTCCTGCGGGGCGCCTGCCTCCCGCAGGACCGCGAGGCTGGCCTGCACCACAGAGCGCGGCAGCAGGAGCTCGGCGGCAAAGGCGTCGCAGAGGCGCTCGTGCCGGGACGGATCGGGAATGTTCTTCAGGTACGTGTGCAGCAGGACCTCGCTGACCTCGTGCGCGAGAGTAAAGCGGTAGCGCGCGGGCTGTTCCTGCCGCAGGCCCTCGCGAATCGCCGTGTAGGCAGCGCCGTGCTCGAACACGGTGCACCCCAGCACGCCCGTACTGAGCGGAAACTCGTCCACCGAGGCGCAGACGTGCGCCGCCAGCGCGTCGAGGTCAACCACGGTGGCGCCGGCGACGGACCGCGGAAAGCGCCAGCGCACCTGTGCCGCGTAGCGCATCAGGTCCCCGGGCAGGCTAGCGGTCACGCTTGCCCTTGCGCGGCCGCGAGTCGCGGATGTAGGCGATGAAGGCGTGGACGGCGCGGATGTCGTCGGCGGACAGGTCCCCCTGATGCCGCAGGGCAACCTCCAGCTCGTCGCGGGGCTGGGGTGGCGTGTCCTCGCGCAGCAGCTCGGCCGGTGTGACCCCGAAGGCATCGGCTACCTTCTGCACGGTGCGCAGGTTGGGGGGCTGGCCCTCGAGGATACTGCCTACCGCCCCTGGCGAGATTCCGGCGGCAGCCGCCAGCTCGCGCTGGCTCCAGCCGCGCTGCGCCAGCAGCGCCTGAACGTTCTCCTTGACTCCCATCGTTCCTCCCTTCTCATCCCGTGCCTGTTCATCGGCGGGCATCGTACGCCCATGTGCCGCTTGGCGACAGCGGCACGGGGTCTGCCTGCCGACGTGTGCACCATAGTATACACGAATGACTGCGTGGTGCAACTGTGTTATGCGCATACAAGTTGCGTTATGTGAATTGTGTATAAAATAATGCACATCAAGGAGGGCAGTCGTGAAAGGGAACGATCTCTGGTTCGTTGATTTGTATGAGGCCCTGCGCCCGGCTGTGACGGGGATGGCGCGCAACTATGCGCGCGTGTGGGGAGTCGAGGCCGATGACCTCGTGCAGGTGGCCGGCTACGCGCTGTGGACGTCCTGCAGACGCTACCGGGGCCGTCCTCTGGACGAGCAGCTGCGCATCGGGAACACCGTCGCCCGGCGCACGATGCTGCACTGGTGCGACCGCGAGGGGCACGACCCTACGCATCTGGGTACCGCCGGCTCGACGCCATGGTTCACGACGGGGTCAGCGGACGGCGGCACCTCGCCCATGGAGGGAGAATGAGCACTTGCGAGGAAGATGCTGCGCCGCGTTCCATCGCCGAACGGGTCGACCTGGGCCTTGCGATGGTCGACAGAGGCAAGGCCGCCATCATCCGCGACCGCTTCTGGCGCGAGCGCACGTGGCCTGCCATCGCCCGTGAACGCGGCTGCTCGGTCACGACGGCGCGCAAGCGCTTCGAGGATGGCATGGCCCAACTTCGAGCGGCCATCCTGCTCATTGAGGGCAGGCTTCCACCCGCGGCACCGGAACATGACGAGGACGGGCCGTCCGAGTGAAGGCGGTTGTGTGATGCAACAGGCAGCCCTGCGCTCAGACGAGCGTGGGGCTGCTTCCAATTCAGGCTAGTTCTTGTGCGGCTCGGACTCGAGTGCCGTAATCTTGTCGATGCGCGGCTGATGGCGTCCGCCCTGATAGGTGGCGTTCAGCCATGTCATGACGCACTCCAGCGCGATTTCCTCGGCCGTTGTCCTGCCACCCAGCGCCAGCACGTTGGCATTGTTGTGCTCCTTCGCCATGCGCGCCGTATAGCAGTCGTGGACCAGTGCGCAGCGGATGCCGTGCACCTTGTTGGCGGCGATGCTGGCGCCGATGCCCGTGCCACACAGAGCGATGCCAAGCGCAGCGGGGTCTGCGACGACAGCCCGTGCGACAGCGGCGGCGAAGTCCGGGTAGTCCACGGGATGGTCACTGCTGTCGGTGCCAAGGTCCTCGACATCATAGCCCTTCAGGATGAGCGCGTGTACCAGGAACGATTTCAGGCGGTAGCCGCCGTGGTCCGAGCCAATGATGATCTTCATGGGTTCACCTCGGTCTCAGAAATGGGATGCGCAGAGACACAAGCGCGATGAGCAAGCCCAGCGCCATGCCTCCGATGACTTCAAACACTGTGTGTCCGACCAGCTCCGTGAGCTGCTTGTAGTCCAGCAGGTCGCCCAGCTTGAATGTCGCCGAAATGGCGTTGAGCGTCTGCGCGTGTCGGCCCACCTCACGCCGCACACCGGTCGCGTCGAACACCACGACCGCGCCGAAGACGACACAGATGGCAAAGAGCGGAGAGCCCACGCCTTGCGTGAAGGCCACCATGGCCGTCAGGGCAGTGACGACGGCGCTGTGCGAACTGGGGAAGCCGCCGTTGGAGAACAGTAGATGCCATCTCCATTCGTGATACTCGCTGTAGTGGATAAACGGCTTCATCCCCTGGGCTGCAAGGTCCGCGATGAGTGCCACGATGAGGATCTTGTTGTCCCAGAAGTTGTTCACGCTTGTGCCCGCTGCCGCCATTGATAATCCACGCAAAGAGTATACAGTGATGAGGCAGTTTGTAAACGCGCATGCAGAGGACGCGCCGGGCAGTTGCAGCCGTCCCATGTTCACAGGAGGATATCCGTGTCAACATTACTCGCATCATCAACAACGAGCACCTCGTCTGCCCCGGCGACGGCGACTGGCCCGAGCTTCTTTCTTCTGCTCCTGGTCGGCCTTGGGATCATGCTGCTGGGCAACCTGCTGGGTCGGTTCATCTCGGTCCGCACGCACAGGACCGTCAGCCGCAGAGTGTACTACCTGATTACGATTCCCATCATGCTGCTCTTCCTTGTGACCGTGTTCGTCTTTGGGCAGAGCCTCAGCGTTGTGGCCCAGTACGCGCTGTTCGCTGTGTACATCCTGGCCTTTTCGGTGCTTGGCGGCTTCGTCGAGGCTCCGCCCATGCCCGTGCGCCCGTCCACCCCTGCTGCTCCAGAGGAGCCAAAGGATGAGCAGGCCAGCATCGAGTCAGGTGAATCCAAGAATCCAGACACCGAGGGCGGCGACACCTCTGAACCGCCTGCGCCTCCTGCGGAGGGAGACGTCGTGGACGGTGAAGGCAAAGACATCACGTCCTGATGACACGCTCATTCTCCTGACACAGACAGTCTGAACTCCAGGCCCCGCTCCCGCGAGCGGGGGTTTTGCATTGGAGGCAGTTGCACGGCAGGGGGCGTGCTGCCACGGTGTCCTGTCTAGGCATTTGGTTGACTAACCAGACTCCAATGTGTACAATGATGTTGTTGACAACGCGAAGTAGCCTGCGGCGGCCGGAGCCAATGTCGCTGCACCAGGTAGCTCAGAAAACGAGGGAGACGCGATGAAGAAAACTCTTGCACTGTTGCTGTGTGTTGGTCTGGTCCTTGGACTTTTCCCTATAGGCACGCTCATGCCCGTGGCGAATGCCGCCGCTCTCCCGACAGTTAGTCTCACCGCACCAGCCGAGACGATGATAGGTGAGCAGACAACCTTTGCCGTCACCTTTGAGAACACGGGAACCGTTGGTTACGGACCGTTTATCGACTTGGTCTTCCCACGCAATGGTGCCGACGGGGCACACGGGACAGCAACGCCCGACGGTTTGACCTTTGTCAGTGCGTCGTTTCTTGGGACGCCTGTCACGGCAATGGTCCTGACCTTCCCCGACGATGACGGGACAGGGTCCGGCACAAGGGGACATGTGCTTCACCCCTATGCGGTCGACAATTCCGGCCAGCCTCTGTGGGTCTATGGCACTGCCGGGGACCAGCTGGTCGTCCTGCAGCTGCCCTTTGGTTCCTATACGCCGGGACAGCCACAGGCTTCCCTGAGCATAACCGCTTCGCTCAGCAATCTGGCGGACCTGGGCGTCCCGCTGACCGTACGTGCGCGTGGCGGCTTCCAGTTTGGCAATTCCGCCGTCAGCGACCCTGCAACCGATCCATCGATAGTGAGCAACGCAACTACAGACAGCAGTATGTGGACGGTGAACGCCGCCACAACTCCGGCCGTCCTGCGCTTGCGCAAAGAGTATCCCGGCGAGGAAGACGAAACCGCCACAGGCCCGAACTTCCTGCAGCACTACCGTGTCATTGCAGATGTCGCGACGGGGCAGACAGTCACGAACCTTGACCTGAGTGATGTGCTTCCGTCGAACGTTGAGTATGTCGGTGTCGACAGCACTTCGGCTTCCGCGACGATTTCTTCGATCCCCAGTACGACAGTACCAGGAGGGACGCTGACTGCACGTTTTGCGACTGTTACGGGAGGGGCTGGGAATACAGACGCTGTTGTGGTGTTTTCCTTCTATGTCCCGCTCAAGGATGCGGCAGGGAACGACGTCATCGACCCAACGACCGGCACCTTGGCGGTTTCTTCTGATGACGCGAGGGCCGAGGGGGACTGGGTTCCGGTGGACACGCGGGACCTTCCCAGTCAGCATCTTGTCAGCAACGCGATGGCCACGGACCACACTCTCAACGACCGTTCACTTGCCATCCAGAAAAGTGTCGCGATTGTCAACGATACCGGCAAGGCTGGTCTGACGCCGGGCGACACGCTCGAGTATACGCTGAGCTTTGAGGTTTCCGACTATTTTGCCTTCCAGAATCTCCGTATTCCCTCTGACATCCTTTCCGACGGGCAGCAGCTGGACGCTGGCTTTACCCCTCAATTCTCGGTGACGGAAAACAGTGCCGCGACGTCAGGTTCATTCGCCTCAGGCCAGTGGAGTTCCACGGTGCAGGCCGACGGGACGACCCTTCTGTCATTTGATGTTTCCTCTGCCCTTGTCGACAACGGGCGCAGCGGGCAGCTGCTTGGCGGTCTTGTCCAGCCAGCGGACGCCGATGGCAATGACGGAGGGACAACCGGCTGGGTAAAGTTTCGGACAACAGTCCTTGACGCTTACCGGACCAATCATCCGTCTGGCGATGCAAGCCTCGACGAGGGCGATGGTGTTTCAAACAACGTGACCATTGCAGCGGATGTGCTTGACGCTGCAACACTCCTGCCGACAGGTTCCACAGTGACGGACGGTAGTGCGGCAAGTCTGACGGTGCCGCAAGGCTCGGTTT
>Ga0209099_1001410_pt1 | contig 24216 bp, 27 predicted proteins | sample AD_JPNHW2_MetaG_FD_184430 | JGI IMG/M metagenome (GOLD analysis project Ga0209099, IMG submission 184430) | Active sludge microbial communities of municipal wastewater-treating anaerobic digesters from Japan - AD_JPNHW2_MetaG (SPAdes) (version 2) | ecosystem: Engineered > Bioreactor > Anaerobic... | reverse complement strand
TGCCTGTTAGTTTCTCCTTCGTCCATACTCCCATTAAAAGATTAATGCGAATATATTACTTAAATTTTTTGGCCTAAATCAATTATGAGGGAAATTTTAAAAACTTAGGTGAGGGCTAAACACGTACGAAAAAACAAACAACTTTGGTTTAAAAATCGATGCTACAGATATGAGGGTTAGTATCTGCACAGTAAATTGCGTCTGGAGTTGCTCGATAAAAATCACTATCTACAAACACCAGCAATTGCATTCTGGTCACCATTGGCTGATGGCTGCAAGCCAAATAAATTCCTGTATAGAATGAAGCGCGATCTATTTTTAAAAATTTTGATTGACCTCTTCGACTGCATAAACTTGTGTCTAGATTCGAAGCGGTCAGAAATACTCGCCTCATAATTCATTAGTAACGTGATCAAAGACATAAATACCAGAAAGTACATCGGCATCCAAGGGAGGATTCTCATGCACCGAAAGATCATATATCTCATTATTCTAATATTATTATTAGTCGTCTTGACGCAGGCCTTGCCCGCCGCCCGCCCCGAGACCGGCACCATCATCCGCGATACGATTCGCAACGGTGACGGATTGCTGGTCATCTACAACAACTGGACCATGGATACCGTAGCTGTGCTTACCGACAGATGGGACAAGCCAAAGGTTGCAGTCTATCTGCGGACCAAGGATGCCCTGGAGATAGACGGCTTAAAAGATGGAGAGTATAGCCTCTATTTCACCATTGGAAGCGGATGGAATTCCAGCGCCGGGGATTTTGAAACAGTGTACAATCATGTCCTCTTCCCACCCATGGTCTTTGAGACCGACGATACAAACTACACCATTCAAGAGGTGCAGCTTCAAGAAGCGGACGCCACCAACTTCGTGCCCGGTAGATTCTCGTTCCCGGACATCAGATCTTGAGGAAGGTCGCTTGCACCTCGGCGCGCAGGTGATCCTTCCCTTTTATGCGCATCTTCCAGCAGTGAGTGACGATGCCGGCCTGCTGAATCCGCTGGCTGCAAAATAATTCCGCCACCTCATCCTCTCTGAAGTAGTGGGTGACAATGCCGCTGCCCCGCCGGAATGTCCCCGGCTCAACCTCTGCTCCCTGTCCGGCTCGCATATCCAATTCGCTAAAATCGCGAAAGAATATCCGCCCTCCCAGCTTAAGAATGCGCGCCGTTTCAGCTGCCAGAGCCCGCCGCCCATCGGCCAGCAGGTGTCCTGCCACATGAAAGGCAAAGACCGCATCAAAGCAGCTCTCTCGTAGGGGCAGGCATCCGGCATCCGCCTGGATGAATGCAGCATCCTCACGAACTTGGCTGGCCAGACGAAGCGCCTGAGCTGAGACATCCAGGGCGACGGCACGGCATCCGCCGGGCAGCGCCGAGAGAGTCTTGCCGTCTCCAGAGCCCAGCTCCAGGACGAGGAAGCCCTTCGAGACGGCGGGCAGGTCCACGACAGCTCCGCCCCAGAGGCGGCCCCGGCAGGTATAATCCTTTTCCCAGGCTTCAAGGTGAGGCCTGCAGCGTTTTCTTGGATCAGTGTCCACGGTGTCCACGAAGCACTCTACGCTACGAGAAGGCAATAACCCTTCTGCCCTTCTCGGGACGGCTTATTCCCGCCAGCTGTTCTCCCGCAGGCTCTCCGATGATTATTAGTCCCAGGCCGCCGCTCATCTGTCCATGGATCTATTGGACCGCTTCCGTGGCTGCTTGCTGGGCCTGGCTGTGGGCGATGCCCTGGGAATGCCAACTGAGGGCTACACTGCCAGGGAGATCAAAGATAAATTCGGATCGATCAGTGAGATGCTGCCGGCCCCGCAGGGCCACTTTCACAGCGGCCTTCTCGCCGGCCAGTTTACCGATGACACTGAGGAGACTCTGCTCCTTGCCGAGTCGATCATAGAAGCCTCCGGGTTCTCTTCAGAGGGATTCGTCGGCAAGCTCACCGCCTGGGGCACAGCCTGGACCCTGGACGAGCGGCTCAACCGGGGGGTAGGTTTTGTCACCCGATCGGCAGTTGAGAGCATGATCGCTGGAACGGACTGGAGGCAGTCGGGCCTGTCCATTCCCACCTGCGGCGCAGCCATGCGCGTTGCTCCCATAGGCCTTCTCTACCATCCGGATATCAATGTCGTCAAGAGCTATGCCGATCTGCAGAGCCTGCCTACCCACGTCTCTCCGGCAGCTCGGGCCGGGGCGGTAGCGGTAGCCGTGGGCGTGGCCCTCGGTGCCGCCGGCCTGTCCAGGGAGACGGTCTTCCGGAATGCCGCTTCACAGGCCAGCCGCCTTGATGCCGAATTTGCCGAAAGGCTCCTCTGGGCCGGCTCATTGCTGGACCTTCCGCCGGAAGACGCCCTGGGACTGATCCGAAACTCGCCTCTGGCCATGGAGACCGTGCCCGCGGCCTTCTACTGCTTCCTCAGGTTTGAGCCCAAAGAGGCTCTCGTCATGGCCGCCAGCAGCGGTGGAGATACTGACTCCATCGCCTCCATCGCCGGCTCCCTCTTCGGCGCCGTCTTCGGGCCGTCCTGGATACCTGAGAGCTGGCTTGATTCTCTTGAGGATAAAGAGAGAATTGAGAATGCCGCCCGCGGAATGTTCCGGCTTTTTTCCTCATTTTGCCGTTAGGGCGTGGCCGATTTATATCATTAGCTCGTGGTGCTTTTTATGATAAATGTAGGAATTGTCGGTGGTTCGGGCTACACCGGTGGGGAGCTGCTACGTCTCCTTGCAAATCATCCCGAGGTTAAGGTAGTTGCCGTTACCTCCAGAAAGCTGGCTGGAAAGAGCGTTACCGCCGTTCATCATCACCTGTTGAGCATTTATTCCCTGAACTTTGAGGCGCTCAATGCCAAAGAGGTAGCAGAGCGCTGCGACATCGTCTTTACCGCCGTACCCCATGGCACGGCAATGGACTGGGTGCCCGAGCTTCTCGATGCCGGCACAAGGGTCATCGACCTGTCTTCCGACTACCGTCTGCCCACAGAGGTCTTCGAGAAGACCTATGCCACAAAGCACCGCGCTCCCCGCGAGGCAGTCTTCGGCCTGCCAGAGCTTCATCCTGAGGTAGCTCGGGCCAAGCTGGTGGGCAATCCCGGATGCTATCCTACCGGAGCTACCCTCGCCGTCGCCCCTCTCGCCAATGCCGGCCTGGTGGAAAGAGTGATCTACGACTCCAAGTCAGGCATATCCGGAGCAGGAATAGAGCCCACTGAGACCTCTCACTATCCCAACATGTCCCAGAATGTCATCCCCTATAAGCTCACAGCGCACCGGCATGTCCCGGAGATCAAGCAGGAGCTATCCCGCCTCTCCCCTGGCATAAAAGTGAACTTCACTCCCCATGTCGTTCCCTCAGTCAGGGGCATCCTCACCACTGCTCACGTCTTGGCACGCGAGGGCGCCGAGGACACCCTGCAGGACAAGAACCAGGTCTCGGCGATCTATCGCGAGTTTTACAAGAACGCTCCCTTCGTTCGCATGGCAAATGCCGTCCCTAAGCTGTCGTCAGTGCGCGGTTCAAACTTCTGCGACATAAGCTTCGAGCCTGAGAAGGACAGCGATCGACTGGTGGTCATATCGGCCATAGACAACCTGGTAAAGGGAGCATCAGGCCAGGCCATTCAAAATATGAACCTCATGGCGGGCCTGGATGAGAAGACCGGGCTGTGGTTGCCCGGCATGGCTCCCTGAGCGGACCGGCAGGATTGAGATGAAGACTAAGATGGAGACTATATCGAGGTGGAGATGATGAAGGTCAGGGATGTTATGAATAGTAGACCGGTCACCGTTCAGGCTGACTCTCCAGTGAGCGAGGCGGCCCGACTTCTGCGTGAGAATAAAATCAGCGGCATGCCGGTTCTGGATGGAGACAGTCTTGCGGGCGTAGTATCGGAATCGGATCTTCTGCGCCTTCTATCGGTTGATGATGAGGAAGGCGGTTTGTGGCTTCCCAGTCCTTTCGAGGTCTTCGAGATCCCCTTCCGCGATCTGGTCAAATGGGAAAAGATGCATTCCAATCTGGAGGAGATTCCCAATAAAAAGGTGGGCGATATCATGAGCCGGAATCTGCATGAGGTTGGGCCGGACGACTCTGTGGAGGATGCGGCGGCCATAATGACCGACCATCGCATCAACAGGCTGCCTGTGGTCGAGAACGGGCGGCTGGTGGGCATAGTGACCAGAGGCGACATAATCTCGGGCCTGGGGACGAAGCATGCAGAGAATTGAAGGCGGCATCTGTGCCGTTCCCGGAGTTCGGGCCGCAGGAGTGCGCCAGGGAAAGTATGGCCTGGCGATCATTGCCGCTTCCGGAGAGGCTGCCGGAATGTTCACCACCAACAGGGTAAGAGCAGCACCCCTCGAGACCACCGCCCGGAATCTGGCAGCAACCGCAGGCCATCTGGACGGCATCATAGCCAACAGCGGCTGCGCCAACGCCTACACCGGACCGCGCGGGCTGGAGGATGCGGCGGCCATGGCCGGGCTTCTGGCCGGATTTCTTGGAACGGATGAGAAGAAGATTGGCGTGGGCTCCACCGGGGTCATAGGCCGGTACATGGACCTGCCTCTCATCATCAGTCTCTTTGATCAGGCCAAAGCGAATCTGCGCAGCAGTGGCGAAGCCAGCACGGACGCAGTGCGGGCTATCATGACCACAGACACCAGGGTAAAAGAGATCGCCGTGGAGCACGAGGGATTGCGGGTGGCGGGAATCGTCAAAGGAGCAGGAATGATCGAGCCGAATGTGGCCACCATGCTCTGTTTCCTTTACACGGACGCCGATTTTCCTGCGGCAAAGCTGCATGAATGCCTCACCGATGCCGTTCAGGATAGCTTCAATATGCTCACCGTGGACGGGGACACAAGCACCAATGACACTGTGCTCCTAACGTCTACTGGAAAGGTCAAGGTCAAAGAGGAGGATTTCCGCGCAGCCTTGAGGTACGTCTGCATGGAGCTGGCCCGCAAGATGGCGAGGGATGGCGAAGGCGCCAGCAAGTACTTTGAAACGGTCGTCCGTGGGGCGAAAAGCATCAAAGACGCCCGCCTGGCAGCCAAAGCGGTCTCACGCAGCAGCCTTGTCAAGACCGCGGTCTACGGTGCCGATCCCAACTGGGGGCGAATCATCTGCGCTGTGGGGTATTCCGGTGCGGAGATGGACCCGGCTAAGGTCACTTTAGGCCTGGAAGGAAAGAGGCCGGATGGGACGGTCAGCAGCATCTTGCTGGTGGAAAAGGGCCGCATCGTGGATGGGGCTCTGGACCAGGCCAAGGAGATCATGCAGGGAGAGAGCATTGTCATCAATATCGATCTCGCCCTGGGTAGCGCTTCCGCGCGCGGCTTTGGCTGCGATTTGACCCATGAGTATGTGAATGTCAATGCCAACTACACAACCTGATTGAGCTATTATGTTTCGCGATCAACGTCTAGGTGAAAGCCGGCAGGATGTCCTGGATTACCTCTCCAGCCGGGAGGCGGACGGGCGCATCTTCCAGGCAGATCTGCTGGTGGATATGGCTCATCTGGCAATGCTCAGGGAGCAGGGTCTGGTCTCGGAAGAGGTATGCAGCAAAATTTTTGCCGCTCTGGACGATCTCATGAAAGAGGGGCCGCAGTCTCTGGGGGCAGGCGAGGATGTTCATGAGGCCATCGAGGCTTATGTTCTGGCGCGCGTGGGCCCGGAGGGTGGCAGGATGCACACCGGAAGATCCAGAAACGATGAGGTTGCCACCTGCATCCGTCTCGCTCTGCGCACTCAGATGCTGGATCTAATGCAGGAGCTGCTCAGCCTGCAAAGAACGCTTGTCCGGCTGGCAGAAGAGCATACCGGGACGGTCATTCCCGGGTTCACTCACACCCAGCATGCCCAGCCCACGACGCTTGCTCATCATCTCCTGGCTCATGCCGATGCCTTCGCTCGAGACCTCTCCCGGGCAGAAGATGCCTACCGCCGGGTCAATCTGAGCCCATTGGGCGGGGCTGCCTTTGCCTCCACCGGCTTTAGGATAGACCGGCAGAGGACCGTCCAGCTTCTGGGCTTTGACGGCCTGGTGGAAAACAGCATGGATGCAGTGTCCAGCCGGGATTTCATCCTGGAAGTGCTGGCCTGTCTTTCCATACTGATGGTCAATGCCAGTCGCCTCGCTGAGGAGCTGGTTCTCTGGTCCACCTCGGAGTTTGCTTACCTCGAGCTGGACAACCTCTACGCCTCTACCAGCTCCATCATGCCCCAGAAGAAGAACCCGGATACGGCGGAACTCGCCAGGGGCAAGACCGGCTCCGTCCTGGGAAGCCTCATGGCTGCGCTTTCCATCTGCAAGGGCCTGCCCATGAGCTACAATCGAGATTTGCAGGAGGTTACCCCCCACCTCTGGCGCGGCCTGGACTGGGCGAGAAGCACGGTGCGCATCCTGGACGGCTGCGTGTCATCGCTCCGGTTCAACCTGCCCAGGTTGGCTGCGAGCTCTGGCGCTGGCTTTTCCACTGCCACGGAGATCGCTGATTCGCTGGTGCGCATCACAGGAATGCCGTTTCGAACGGCGCACAGCATCGTGGGCCGCATCGCCGCCTCTGGCATTAGGCCGGGCCTAGTTGAGCTGGACGGGATCTCCCTGGAGCTGGCAGGCTTCAGGGCCAGCGAGCGCGGCTTTTCTGATGCGGACCTGGCACGGGCGCTGGATCCGAAGAGCAATGTCGCCCTGCGGGCAAACACAGGCGGGCCTGCGCCCGCGGAGACGGAACGAATGGTCCGGGATAGGTTGGAAAAGATAGCAGCGGGAGAAGAGCGGCTGGCCATGAGGCGCAGCCGGGCGGAGAAGGCGCTGGAAAAGCTGCAGGCGGAAAAATAAGGAGATTGTCAGCTAGAGATAGAATTGCTTGAACGGCTTTCGGTACTCATCCTGCAGCTCATATTTTAGCACTATTTTATCCGGCAAAATGTGAACCTCTCTGATCGACTGGCTGAAGAGGTACCAGATAAAGCCTCTGTCTGGCAGCCTGTACCTATCCGGCAGGCTTGCCGTAAACTCAGACTGACCCATGATGTAAGTTCTAAGCATCTCGCTTCCTGATGAATAGAGGAAGGGAAAGCTCACGTTTTCGATCTCTCGCTGGCTGCTGCCACGCAGGCGCAAGCGTTGCGCCAGAAATTCCAGGTAGTCCTCACGGGTCACCACCAGCTCTCTGTACTCGCTCATTGCAATCAACCCCGGTTAAAGGCGAAGGGTGAGATAAAAGTTGTCATCGCCAAAAGACAAAAATGAATTCAGGATATCAGCTTTCTTGCCTGGCTTAATTCCGACAGGCTCATCTGCCCTGGTGCCGTGCTCTCGGTGACAAAGCCATAAGTAAGAGCGGAGCCGTAGATAGGAGCTACGGCACGCAGATGTTTGCCAAGCCGGCCCATGGCAATCATGCAGAGCGGCATATCTGCATCCAGCAGGAACTGCAATATCCTCAGATCATCCTGAAGGCTTCTGGGAGTTACGGCTATCTTGGCAATGGCCGCTTTTGTCTTCTTCATCTCCTCGTAGATACCGATCAATTGGGGCTGCTCCGGCATTCCCTGAAAGTCATGATACGAGACTATTACCGGCTTTTTTATGTTAGAAATTGCATAGTCTCTCAGATCCGCCAGAAGCTCCACATCCACGTAGTCGGCATAGTAAGCTGCTTTGATGAGCAGGTCTATTCTCTCTCTTTCGCTTCCCTGAAACATTCCCCCTTCGGTCTTGAGGCGGGCGGTAGCGATGATCGGCTTGATGGTAGCCTTTCGAACCGCTTTCAAGGTCTCCAGGGGATCGCCAGCAGCGAGCAGGTCCAGGCGAAGCTCGAGCATATCTGCTTTTCCTGTAGCCTGAACATAGTCTTCCGCATCCTTTCCTAAGACCGCCACTATGCGCGATTTGTGATTCATGGCAATAATGCTCCCTTGACGTTAGTGGTGCAATGATACTGTTACAGCAATGATATTATTGCTCTACAATGCTCTCCTCAATCTTCATTCCGAAGTGGCGGGCGGTCTCCTCCAGATGGACCAGCACCCCATCACCGGCCTTGAGATCGGTCACCGGCTTTGGCAGACCGTCGGATCCGACGAGCTTAATGGTCTCAGCATTCTGCAGCAGAGTGCTTATCCTCTGTCCATTGGCCTCGGCTTCGATGAGGATCATGGGCCTCTTCTCGATCTTGGCGCGACCGACAATGGCCGTTCTGGCGAGCCCCTCCTTGCTAACGATGGTGACCTCCTCTCCCGATTTAAGCTCGGATAGGTAGCGCGTCTTCTCACCCACCCGAATGTAAGCATGCACTGCTCCGGCGTTGACCCGGAAGGGGCGAGCTGCCACATAGGGACTGTCTTCAGACTCGCTGTGAACCAGGAAGAAACCCTTTGCCTGCGAGCCGATGAGCATCCCCTCACCAAAGGACATCATGCTGGCGGTATCCACACAGACTCGATCTCCCATGCCCACGGGCTTCACTGCCGTCACCTTTGCAGCAATCAGTTCTACCCGGCCTTTCTGGGACTCATCCACCGCATCCATGACCCTCTTGACCTCAGAGGGATCATTGCTGTCCAGCAGCACCCCATCTGACCCCTTTTCCAGAGTGGCCAGCGCCAGACGGGCTTCCTCTCCCGTCTTGACCCCGCTTATGATCTTGACGGATGCGCCATGCAGCCCAGCAATCATATTCTCCAGAGGAATGACCTTCCAATCGGTGCCGATGACGAGAAGATAGTCTACAATCTTGCCCATCTCCACTGCGAATTCTTCGTACTTCTTGTTGGCAATGACCACATAAGCAGCCTTTGTCCCGGAGACCGCTCTGGCAAGAGCGGCGTCCATCGAGTTTGCTGCCTCTTTGGGCAGAGCGGCAGTTCCATCCCCTTCGCCGCCCTTTCCCACGACGGTAATATCCTCGGTCCCTTTTTCTGATCCTGCTGCAAAGAAGGCCACCTTGATCTTGCCCAGCTCCCTCACACGATCGATGTTCTCCCGGTCCACCAAGACGCAGTCGAAACCGGATTCGAGTGCGGTGGTGATCATGGGCTTGACCACTTGCCATGCTCCTTCGGCCATTAGCCACTTCTCTTTCATGTGCTACACCAGGGCATTTTATTACTAATCTCTTTTGGCGGTTTTGCTCAAAAAATTTATATGAGGAGCATAGAATGAGATTATGGGAAATCGGTTGTTCTATAGCCCTGTAAGCTTGCTATTCATGCTATTGCTTGCGCTATTGCTCTTTATCGTCGTGGGATTTCTGTTTCTGGACCTGGCCAGGACGGCCTTCACCAAGATCGGCTTCTCCTGGAGCCAGGCGCTCTTTGTGCTGCTCGCCTCCCTTATCGGAAGCAGCATCAATATACCGGTGACCAATCTACAGTGTAACACCCCACTGGTCCAGGAGAGGCAGATTCGGGCCTTCGGAATCACCTACCGGGTGCCTGTGGTGGAGATGGTAAGCTGCAATACCCTGCTCGCGGTCAACGTGGGCGGGGCGCTGATACCGGCACTGATATCCATCGCCCTGATCCATCAGTTCCCGGGGTCTCTGAACTATGCCATTGCGGGTATCGCTTTCGTGGCGATATTGACTCATCTCGTGGCCAAGCCGGTCCGAGGCCTGGGAATAGTGACACCGGCCCTTCTTCCGCCCCTGGGAGCGGCGATTGCCGCGATCCTGCTGGTCTATTTTGGGGGAGCGCCGCACGACATAATCTTTCTGATAGCCTATGTGAGCGGAACACTGGGGGCGCTCATTGGTGCGGACATTTTAAACCTCAACAAGATCCGTGATCTGGGCGCGCCGGTGGCCAGCATTGGGGGAGCGGGAACCTTTGACGGCGTATTTCTCTCCGGCCTGATCGCAGTGCTCCTGCTCTGAACGGAAAAGAGCGAACGGGAGAGAGCTAACGGAAAAGAGCTTTAAGATAAACGAGGAAAGAGGCAAACATGAGCTTTAGGGGCTTCCTGGAGGATTTAAAAAAAGATGGGATGCTGAAAGAGGTGCAGCAATCGGTATCGCCCATCCTTGAGGTTACAGATCGCGCCTGGGGAAAAGGTCCCATATTCTTTAGCGATGCAGGCGGGCATAAGTGCTGTTTGAACATTCTGAGCACCCGCGCTCTGCTGGCAAGGGCTCTGGGAATAGAGCCACAGGATATGGTCGCTCATCTTGCCGGGATCGGCTACGAGGGGGCGGTTTCCGAGGTGGAATCATCTGCTTTTATGGAGTGCGTGAGCGCTCCTGATCTTGCGCGGCTGCCCATTCTCACCCATTTCCAGGGCGACGGTGGGCCTTACATCACCTCTGCAGTGGTGGTAAGCCAGTTTGAGGGAAAAATCAACGCCTGCGTGCACAGGCTTATGGTTATAGGAAAAGACCGGCTGGCGGTGCGTCTCGTTCCTGGTCGGCACACCCATCAGTTTTATCAGGCGGCAATGGCCAAGGGAGAGGAGGTGCCCGTGGCCATAGCGATAGGGGTAGACCCGTTGCTGCTCATAGCCGCCTCGACGCGCGTTCCTCCGGAAAAGGAGTTTTCCTATGCTGCTGCTCTGCGGGGCTCTCCCGTGGAGCTGGTGCGCCTGGAGAACGGCGTCCTTGCTCCCCATGCGGAGATTGTGCTGGAGGGCTACATCACCGCTGAGAGGGCGAGCGAAGGGCCGTTTGTAGATATCACCGGCACATGTGATCTTGTTCGGCAGGAGCCGGTCATCCGGCTGACCAGGATGATGACCTGCGAGGATCCCATCTACCAGGGCTTGCTTCCAGCGGGAGGCGAGCACAAGATGCTCATGGGAGTTCCCTACGAGCCGCTGATCTACAAAGCAGCCTCAAAGGTTGCCAGGGTTAAAAACGTCATCCTGACGGACGGAGGATGCAATTATTTCCATGCCGTGGTGCAGATAGAGAAGGAGACCGAGCAGGATGCGAAGAGGGTGATCGAAGCAGCTTTTCAGGCGCACGGCTCTCTGAAGCATGTTCTGGTGGTCGATTCGGACATAGACATCTACGATCCCAGCGACCTGGAGTTTGCAGTCGCCACCCGGATGCGAGCGGATGAGGATCTCGTCATCCATCCCAATGTGCGGGGCAGCACCCTAGATCCGCGCAGCCGGGAGGGCATCACAACCAAGATGGGAATAGACGCCACTGCCAGGCTGGAGAGGCTCTGGAAGTTTGCCAGGGTGACGCCGAAGGGGCAGGGTTAGGCAGGGCCGGGAATCCCGAATCCTCGGATTCGCCCTTCGTCTCTTTGTTTTCCCTTTGCGCTATCCCTTTGATTTACCCCTTTTGTTTTATCTATTCGCTTTTCTCTTCAGATCTCCAGGTAGAGGCGGATGCTGAAGACAGTCCCCACGGCGAGGATGATTGACAGCATCAGGGCCAGTACCTGCAACATTATTTCGGTCATCTCATCGTCTCTCTCATTTGATTACATCAATCTTAGAGACTTTCACAGTTATCTGCTTTTCTCTCTGCTGCCTGGATTGCTGCTGCGGGCTGGCCAGTACCTGAGCGGATTTCACTCCCGTGATTATGGCCATGATCCTCACCTTTCCTGTGAAATCGGGCCGGATTCTCGCTCCCCAGATGACATTGGCTCTTGGGTCCAGCTCTTGTGTGAGAGCCCCCGCGATGGCTGCAGCCTCTTTCATGGTCATATCAGGCCCGCCGGTCATGTGCAGGAGGCAGGCGGTGGCTCCCCGGTAGTCCACATCAAGCAGCGGATTCTTCAGGGCGGTCTGAACGATCTTCTCCGGGCCACTTTTCATCTTGGCCTCGCCCACAAACATGAAGGATGCCCCTCCGGATCTCATGATGGTGCAGACGTCGGCAAAATCCAGGTTGATGAGAGACGGAGTCGTCAGGGTCTCGCAGATTCCCTGCACGATCTCGGCGATGATCTGGTCGACAACGAAGAACGCATGCTGCACAGGCAGATGGGGCGCGCATTCCAGGAGACGGTTGTTGTCCATGACAATCGAGGTATCAGCGTAGCTTCGCAGCGCCTCCAGCCCCTCCTCGGCTATGAAGATGCGCGCCCTCTCCAGATGGAAGGGCGTGGTCACCATGGCCACCACAATTGCCCCCCGCTCTTTGGCCAGGCGGGCAACTACAGGGGCCGATCCAGTGCCCGTGCCCCCGCCCAGGCCGGCGATCACAAATACCAGGTCGGCTCCCCGGACAATCTTCTCGAGGTCCGCTTCTGCATTCTCCGCTGCCTTCCTGCCAACCTCGGGGTCGCCTCCTGCTCCCATGCCTCGGGTGATCTTCTGGCCGATGAGGATCTTCTCGTCCGCCTGAACGGTGCTCAGATGCTGATTGTCTGTGTTGATGGCGACCGTCCTCGCCCCGGCAAGTCCCATCCTGAAAAGCCTGCTCACAGTGTTGCTGCCTGCCCCTCCGCAGCCGACGACCAGGATCTTGGGCATGCCAAAACCCTCATCGTAATCGCTGGACTCACGTAGATCTGACTGCAATTCTCTATTTCCCCCTCATTGCTAGATTAACTAAATAGTGATATATGTTAATAATTATTGCGGACAAGTACTTGAATACCTCAGAGTTATTTTAAGACTATGAGGCCGCTGCCCATTTGCACCGACCGACTCCCACATTGTGCCTCTAATCCCCTAGGTTTAAATCTTTTAAAGCTCAACACATGCCTGATATGTTCTGCGAATACATTCATGCGGCGCTGTCCAAAGCAACTTATGAGATCATAGAAGATGAAGAGCCATTTTATGGGGAGATTCCAGAGCTGCGAGGTGTCTGGGCCATCGGAAAGACTCTGGAGGAATGCCGCGAAAATCTAAAAGCCGTTGTCGAAGGTTGGATCGCTTTGAGATTGAGGTTAGGGCTGGCAATTCCTCCTGTCGGCGGACATACCATAGAGACGCCAAGCAGAGTTGAAGCAGTTGTCTAAGATTACAAATGTCTCATGGAATGAGCTAGTCAAGCGACTGCGAGAGCTTGGCTTTGAAGGACCATATCTCAGCAGCGGCCCGCATCCTTATTTCATGAAAAGAGGGGACCTTACAGTTGATCTGCCCAACCCGCACAGGAAAGAAATCGGCGTTGGCCTGCTCATGAAGATCTTGAAACAGGCAGAAGTCACTCGTGAGGAATGGCTTTCTGCGGGGTAATAATCGCAAGTTTTTCTTTTCACGTGGTTTCGATGTCACTACTTACGGGCGCGGTTGATCTGGCGGAGTTCATCGCAGAAAATTACTCTGGCCGGGTGGTCGAGGTGGGGGCGGGCTTCGCCGCGGAGGTGGCCCTGGGCCTGCGAGAGAGGGGCCTGGATGTTTCTCTTACCGATAAAGAGGAGCGGCTGCTGGGAAGCCTGCAGGTGGAAAAGGATGACATATTCTCGCCCCGGTTGGAGCTGTACCGGGGGGCGAGTCTGATCTACTCCATTCGCCCGCCTCTGGAGATGCAGCTGGCGATGGGCCAGCTGGCTGCTCTGATCGGTGCGGATGTCCTGGTCAGGCCGCTGATGGACGAGGTGGCAGAGTTGCCGGGCTTTTCCAGGCGGCTGGTGAACAGAGGGCAGGCGAGGTTCTATTTGTTTCTAAATATGTAATCATGGACGCTAGTGTTTTTGAAACCCAATTTTTTAGAGTTCATCATTCGCTTTTTATCAATAACCTGTGAGTTTGCCTATCACTGATACCGTTATAGATCTATCAGTAAACAGTGATACTTTCAACATGACAAGAGCGTCAGATGCAGAAGCTGTTGTTCGCATACAAAGAACAGCTATGCTGCAAGGCAAAAGACAGAATAATGAACGGATAAAGCAAATCACAGAACCCAAAGAATGTATGGGAGAGCCTTCAAAATCCCTCCAATCAGCATGAATTGAGAAATCCCGGAGGCCCTTAAATATTGATAGCATTTTTAAATATTTAAATTTAATTAAATCTGGCCGGCACCATTATTAAAGAAGGATACGGGCTGGGAAATAGCCACCAACCGCATGAAAATAGTCTTCAACCACATAAAAATAGTCTTGAACCACATGAAATTCAGTCCCACAGCCTCGGTCGTGCAGGACGCTGCCTGCTGCTGACGCTGCCGTCCGTTCTCTTCTGCGCACCGGCGTGCGGGCAAGCTAAAAGTCGCTAATGGCCCATCTGAAAATGTCGAGCCGCATCTCCGCTCCCCCAGCATCGCGATGTATGCCCGCATCCCCTTTTTCTGCCACGGCCCGGACAGCTGAAAAGAATAGTTTAAATATTTCGAAGTAAATATAACACTGCTATGAGCGAAGCCCAAGAACGAATCAAAGGTCAGGCCGGCCCTTGCGGCATCATCTGCGTTTCATGCCCCCTGGGAAACGGAGCCGTTGCCGAGAGCGCTAGCCGGACCAGAAAGAACATTGCCGACTACAAGATTGCGATGTGGTCTCCCTTTGTGCCTGGGGGAGAGGCCATTGACTGGGCTGCCGTGGACAGGGGCCTGGACTGGCTGGAAAAATACGCAGTCTGCGCCGGGTGCGGCAACGGTGGCGGCCCGCCCGACTGCACCATCAGGATATGCGCAAGGGAGAAGGGGATTGATCTATGCAGCTCCTGCCCGGACCTGGACGGCTGCACCAGATTCGAATGGCTGCAGGAGCACGGATCGCAGCTCAAAGAGATGCTGATGGAAGGCCGCGGCTTATCTCGGGATGAATATATCCAGAAGATGAGCAAAAAGATGCCCTGGCAGGCTTGAATGCATCTTCTTTGGGTCATAGCTTTTAAATTTTTAAAAAATATTTTTAAATAAGACCGAATTTTTACTGCCGGTTGCGTCCGGAATAGACTGATGCGACAAAGATGATAAGCCCTCCTATCGCCAGCAGGCCGATAAAGAGCGGCGCATACGGATATCGGCCTTCAGAAGCCTGCGGGGCCGCCTGATCGGATGACGGGGATGGTAACGGCTTTTCTTCGGGCGCGGGCGTCTCTTTTTCTTTCGGAGTGGTGAGGTTCTGCGGAATGCTGGATCCGCCCACCACCACCGTATCGAGCGGGACCTGCACCTCCCTGTACTCCCCAGGTTTGGCATATTCGTATCTGATATTCTCGTCCACTCGTTCCTTACTGATAAAATGAATGCCGTCCCTGGTGTACGCCGTCTTGGTCTCAGTATCTTCGCCTGCCGCTGCCGTTACTGCAAAAAGAACCGGCAGGCCGATGAAAAGAGCGACAAATGCCCCGATTTTATAATTCTTACGAACCACCCTTATCTCCCCATTGCGTTATTATTGAAAAAGAAGAGAATTAACTGGGCCCGCGTTCCCGGGCCCATTCAGAAATAAACTGCACTGCTCAAATGTACTGCTGCACCAGCCCCTCGGGCTCGCTCACCTGGTTTCTCTCTTTGTGCAGTATCTTTACGGCCGCGCCCTCAAAGTCGCTCTGGTATATTGTCGTTCGCTCCTCGCGAATGGCACACATGCCTGCTTCGGTTGACAGCGATTTCAGATCAGCGCCGCTCGCTCCCTCAGCCATGTCGGAGATCAGCTTGAGGTTGACATCTTCATCCAGGTTCATGCCTGAAGTGTGAATCTTCAAAATCGACTCGCGTGCTTCTCTATTGGGCAATGGAATCTCGATTATGCGGTCGAATCTGCCAGGCCGCAGCAGAGCTGGATCAAGCATGTCCAGACGATTGGTGGCGGCGACGAGCTTGACCTCTCCTCGCGCATCAAAACCGTCCATCTCTGCCAGGATCTGCATGAGAGTCCTCTGCACCTCGCGGTCTCCGCTGGTGGCCCCATCCATGCGCCTGGCACCGATGGCATCCATCTCATCAATGAAAATGATAGCAGGAGACTTGCTCTTGGCCAGCTCGAAGAGCTCACGCACCAGGCGCGCGCCCTCTCCGATGTACTTCTGCACAAATTCTGAGCCCACCACACGAAGGAATGTGGCGTCGGTGCTCTGGGCAACCGCCTTGGCGAGGATTGTCTTGCCCGTTCCCGGTGGCCCATGTAGCAGGACGCCCTTTGGCGGCTCAATGCCCACCGCCGCGAAGAGGTCCGGCCGCTTGAGCGGCAGCTCCACAATCTCCCTGATCTCGGAGATCTGAGTATCCAGGCCGCCGATCTGCGAGAACTGCACATCCGGTGCCTCCTCAATCTCCATTCCGAATACCGCCGGATCGCGTGGAGACGGCAGCACGCACATCACCGCAAAAGACTGCTGATTGAGGCCCACCTGCGCTCCAATCTTGATCTCCTCCTCGATAAACTGAGAGAGGTTGACCACAAATCTGGGACCGGTGCTGCTCTTGACGATGACCCGGTTCTCATCAAGGACATCGGCTATGGTGCCTACGATCATTGGACCTACGCGCAGACGCTCAAGCTCGCTTCTCAGCTTGCGGGCTTCCCGCTCGAACTTGAGCTTCTGGTTCTCAATCAGCCGCTTTTCGCCCTCTACGCGGTCCTTCTGCTCTCGCAGCGCCAGATTGCGCTCTTCAAGCTGGCGCATACGGTCCAGGATGTAGCGCGAGAAATCCGCGCCGGCCTGTGACTCATTCATGCCTTCTCCACTATCCATAATTGAAAAGGTTATTAAACTTTGACCCCTATAAAGGTTTCCGAAATGACCGAGAAGCAATGCGAGATTTGCGGTGCCGAGATCTCGGGGACACCCCAAAAGATCGTGATCGACCGCTCAACAATGGAGGTATGCAAGAGTTGTGCGCGCTTTGGAAAACCGGAAGACAAATTCACTCTGGTTCCGAGGAAGATGGTTCCCGCGGAGAGGGCCTTCACCGTAAGCCGGCCCAAACCTCGCGACCACTTCAAGGATCTGACAGAGCTGGTCCCGGATTTCGGGCGCAAGATAAGAGAGGCGCGGGAGGGACTGGGCCTCTCAGCCGAGGAATTAGGAGGGCGAATTAAGGAAAAAGCGGCTCTATTAAAGAAGATCGAGCGCGAGGAGATCTCTCCTGATGATGCTATCAGGAAAAAGATCGAAAAGGAGCTAAAGATAAAGCTGGCTGACGAGACGAGCGAGGCTCGTGTTAAATCCAGCAGTTCAGGCCGTGGATTGACGCTCGGAGATATTGCAAGCATCAAACGGAAAAACGAAAAATGACCGCCAGCGCAGCCCGCTATGTAATTGGCGGCGGTGTGATAGTATATCCCACCGAGACCGTTTACGGCCTGGGCGCCAATGCTCTTGATGAGCAAGCGGTGATGAGAGTCTTTCAGATCAAGAAGAGACCACTCTCCAAGCCCATCTTCCTGGCAGTCTCCAGCTTTGACATGCTGATGAACGTTGCCGAGGTGAGCCGGGATGACCTGGCCCTTATCGAGAAGCTCCTGCCCGGGCCAGTCTCCGTCCTGGTCAAAAAGAAGCCAATCGTGCCGGATATCCTCACCGCTGGCTCGCCGGTGGTGGGCATCAGATACCCGGATCATGAGACTGCTCTGAGGATCATCGATCTGGCCGGACCCATCACCTCTACCAGCGCCAACCGCACCGGCTCACCGCCACCCACGAGCATAGCCTCCGTCTCCCAGGATATCAGGGATCGTGTGGACGCGGTCGTGGACGGCGGAAAATGCAGGTTCGGACAGTCTTCAACTCTGCTGGACTTAGAGAAGCGAGAGATCATTCGACCGGGAGCCGGCATCGAAAAGGTAATGAAGGCGATATCGTGAAGGCCAGGATCAGGGACTTCTTTGAGACGAAAGAAGGTTGGATCTTTGCAGTGGCCGACTACAATCATCCCCACGGCCTTCGCTCTATGCTTCGCTACATTCCCGATACAGCAGGAGAGCGGCAGGCTAACGGAAAGCGCTATCGTAAGATGGACTTTGATCCCGCCTATGAGTTTCTCAGGAGAGAGAGGCCGGACTGGGCCCAGGATCTGCATGTGGTCCCATTCTCGCATGTTGAGAGGATCTACCAGCCGTCCGATGGCCTCTTATCCGTGGCAAAACAAGATCCACGGGTGGGAAAGATTGCCGGCCTGCTCGCAGAAGCGGGAGTAGCCTGGGATCGGATGGGCATCACTGGGTCCATGCTGATGGGCCTGCACGGTCCAAGCTCTGACATCGATTTTGTGGTTTACGGCCCCATCTGGTGGAAGGCGAGGGATATCATAGCATCTGCCAAGGCCAGTGGAATCATTGGCGATATCGACGAGCCCACCTGGAGGAAGATCTATGCCAAGCGAAAGCCGGAGATAAGCTTTGAGGAGTTCATGCGCCACGAAAAGCGCAAAGGCAACCGGGGCATGATCCTGGGCACCTATTTCGACCTTCTCTTCACTCGCGATTGGGACCAGATCCAAACCCAGCTCGCCGGCAAACCCGCCGGAAAAGGACGTATTGAAGCCCGGGTAACAAACGCCGACTTTGCCTTTGACAGCCCCGCCATCTACCATCTTGATCACCCTGAGGTAAAGGAGATATTCTGCTATTCGCATACCTATGCCGGCCAGGCTCTGCCTGGGGAGACAATTGAGGCAAAAGGCGTGCTGGAGGAGACAGACCAGGGCCTCAGGCTGGTAGTGGGAACCACACGCGAGGCCCGCGGTGAATGGATCAGATCATTGAGCTTGCTGGAACGCTAGAAGGATTTGTTGCAGATATTTGATTACATTTGATTATCTTTAAAGAGGTCTTTTGAATGTTGCAGGTTCGTCCCATTGATATCGAGATTGGTCAGCACAAAGTGATGCTCAACATAGTGGATGCCAGAGAGAGAGGCCTGAATCCCGGCGACCGGGTCCGGGTGAGGACTAAGGGTGCCGCGACCACGGCGATACTGGACACCACCCTGGAGATGGTCAAGGTTGGTGAAATAGGCATATTCACAGAGGCCATGAAGGACCTTAAAAGCCCGGCAACTGTGGATGTTCTGCCTGCTCCCAAGCCAGCTTCTCTCTGCTACATCAAGAATATAATGGATAAGAAAAAGATCACTGAGGAGCAGATCCGCAGCATCGTCCAGGATATAGTTGACAATAACCTGAGCGAGATTGAGCTTGCCGCCTACGTTACTGCGTCCTACATCCATAATCTTGACAGCCAGGAGGTCGAGTGGCTAACCCGGTCGATGATCGATACTGGTGAGCGCATTCACTTCGATACTCACCCCGTCATGGACAAGCACAGCATCGGAGGAGTTCCCGGCAACAAGGTCTCCCTGCTGGTGGTGCCGATAGTTGCTGCCGCAGGCCTTCTTATTCCCAAGACCTCTTCCCGGGCCATTACCGGGGCAGGCGGAACCGCTGATCTCATGGAAGTGCTGGCTCCGGTGGAGTTTACCGCCGATGAGATCAAGGAGCTGACTGAAAAGGTCGGCGGGGTCATAGTCTGGGGGGGGGCTACCAACATCGCCCCGGCTGACGACAAGCTGATAAAGGCGGAGTATGCGCTCTCCGTCGATCCATACAGCCAGATGCTCGCTTCCATCATGGCCAAGAAAGGAGCAGTGGGCGCTGACGCTGTTGTGGTGGACATGCCCGTGGGCCCAGGAACCAAACTGGCTACTCCGGACGAGGGGCGCACTCTGGCCAGAGACCTCATCGATCTGGGAGGACGCCTGGGCATTCGTGTTGAATGCGCCATGACCTTCGGAGGGTCTCCAGTGGGCCGAACCATCGGTCCGGCAGTAGAGGTGCGTGAGGCTCTGGGGATCCTGGAGAATAAAGGAGGACCGAATAGCCTTACTGAGAAAAGCCTCTCACTGGCAGGCATTCTTCTGGAGATGGGAGGAGTTGCCGGACGGGGTGACGGCTACAGGGCGGCGGAGGAGATTCTAACCAGCGGAAAAGCCCATAAGAAGCTCATGGAGATCATCGAGGCCCAGGGCGGCAATCCCCAGGTCAAGAGCGAGGAGATTTCCATCGGAGAGCATTGCCAGGATATTCTTGCTCCCGCGGGTGGCTACATAGTGGCCTTCTATAACAAGCGGCTGGTGGAGCTGGCTCGCATGGCCGGCGCGCCTGCTGACAAGAAGGCAGGAGTCATCATCCACAGAAAGATGGGCGAGAGGGTAAAGAAGGGTGAGCCCTTGATCACCATCTGCTCCTCATCTGATTGGCAGCTGGAGAGCGCTGTAAAGGATGCCAACCGGCAGATGCCAATTGTTGTCGAAGGAATGCTCCTGGAGAGATACCCCAGGATCACTGAGCTATAGAAATGGCTTTGAGGGCAAAAAATGCTGGTCGCAATTACATATCATGAGGATTTCGGAAAAAAGGGCTTTAGCGTCCTCAAGGAGCGAATCAGGCCGTCATTTGAAAAGCTGATGCAGTCCGGTCTGGTGGACGGCAAGGAGGTGCAGGTCTTCAAGGCAAAGCCTGCTCCCCTGGAGCTGGTGGCACAGGCTCACACTGCCGCCCATATGGCCAATATGGAAGGCGACCCATACCGAGAGGTGGCAATTCTCTCTGCAGGCAGCGTTATGATGGCTGCGGAGATGGTGGCCACGGGCCAGGCCCGCCGGGCTTTTGCCTATACCGGGACCGCCGGACACCATGCATCCCGGGGAAGCTGCTGGGGATTCTGCTACTTTAACGATGTGGCTATCGCCATCCTGCGTCTCCGGCAGATGGGCCTGCGACGCTTTCTTATCGTTGATGTGGATCCTCATTTTGGGGACGGAACACGCGACTTTTTTAAAGATGATGCGGATGTGTTTCATATCAACCTGCACAGCGGCACAGGCGAGGAGCACGATCCTCTGAAGAACAACTACGACATCGGGATCACCTTCGGCGGAAAAGATGATCGTTTTCTCTCCGCTCTGAAGAGCGCCCTGGAACTGGCCAAGGATTTCGACTTTCAGCTGGCCTTTGTCATCTTCGGCCATGACTCTCATCAGGATGATTACGGCGGCTTTGATCTCACCTTTGAAGCCTATCCCAGGATGACGCAATTGATTATGGACGCGGTGGGCGAAAGGGGACTGGTCTTTGTGCTCAGCGGCGGCTCGTGCGTGCATGTTGCAGAAAGAGCCATTCCGGATGTCATTTCTGTGCTGGCGGGAAGGTGGCCCTCTTGAGGATGGCCTCCAACTGCTACCCATGCATTCTGGACAGGGCCAAGTTCGAGTGCGATCTAGTCTTTTCGAGCGAAGATGAGAAGAAAGCGGCAATGGAGGAGCTGCTGGACTACATGGCCTGCCACAAGGGAGGCGTATCTGCGCTGGTAGGGACGGAGAGGGAGAACATCATTAAGAAGCGGAGCGGAAATCCCGATCCTTATCGGAAGCTGAAAGCGGAAAGTAACCAGGTGGCAAGGGATCTGTTGCCAATTGCAGAGGGTTTCTACGAAAAGGCAAACGACAAGATTGAAGCCCTGATTCGCATTGCAGCCGCCGCAAATTCCATGGAGTTCGGGGTCAAGGGCCATGATTTCGATAACAGCACATTTTCCGGAGTCTTTCGTGATACGCTCTCCGAAAAGCTGCATGGCGATATTGGCGAATTGAAGAAGCGTCTGGGCAGCTTCGACAGGATCTTTTATCTCACCGACAACTGCGGCGAAGCGGTATTCGATCTCTTTGTGATCGATAAGCTTGGCAGGATGGGAAAGCAAGTGGTAGTGGGCTCAAAGTCCGGGCCGATTCTTAATGATGTCACCAGGGAGGAGCTCTCAGCCATGGCAAAGATGGATGATATGGATATCAAGGTCATTGCAACCGGAAATGTAGTGGGAACATCCTTGGAGCACATACAGCCCGAGGCTCGCGCTCTGCTATTTGATCCCGCCTGGCTGATACTCTCCAAAGGAATGGGCAACTATGAAACCATCTCCGAGTACGAGGAGTTGCTGAAAGGCCGGTTAATCTATGTCATGAGAGCAAAATGCGAACCGGTGGCAAATGTCATTGGTGTGCCCAAAGGAACTCTGGTGGCAAAGTCTATCTGATCAGAATCGAATTTTTTCATATGTAATTCATATCCACTTCTTCTGCCTCTGCAACCTCCTCCTCCTCCTCGATTACCGGCTCCAGGAGCGTTACATCAATGTCAAGGTGAAGAAGCTCATTTATTGCGCCCAGCAGGTTGCTTGCCGCTCGAATATCCACCGGATCGGACCCCGAACTGGCCCCGAGAATGCAATAGCCGCGAAGGTCGTATAGGGGTGCCATTCCAGCCAGAAGGCCGTTTAACCCTCCGATAGCACCGCCCCGCAGCAAGGGGATTTTCTGCTCGCTCAGAGCCGCTGCGCCATCAGGGTCAGTTGCCGCGCCCAGTACTGACTCATTTGTCTCCCCCACATAGGCTGCCAGGGTGATGACATCGGTGACGCCCTGTTTCTTGATGGCCTGCAGGATATTTCCCGCCAGCTCATGCATGCCCAGCACATCCAGAGGCTGAGCATCGCCGGAGAGAATGAGCAGGTTATCTCTTTGCTTGGGGCGCAGCAGCTGCGCATTCATGAGCTTTGCCAGTCCTAGGGAGACCATTACCTGAGGAGGAAAGCTATGCGAAAAAAAGGGCAATATGGCACTGCATTCCAGGGCAGTAACCAGGTAATCGGTTGCCACTTTGCCAACGCTTCCAATTCCCGGAAGTCCGCAAATGCAGATGAAACGAGACTCAAACATCGAAACATTGTTGGCGTGCTGCTATAACATACTTTCGCCAACTTATTTTCCTAAAGCCTCCACCATCCAGTTGACTGCAACGGTCTCATTGTTCTCCGAAGTTGGGAATTCTGCCGGCTCGATTTTTCCGTTCAGGAACAGGTAGGAGTTTCCAGTGGCATCGGCCGTCTCAGTGCCTACTGGACCTGCTCCACGATCGTAGTAGACGACATAGAAGTCCCCAGTTACCGGGACTGCTGGTATATCTATCTCGCCGAACCTCGGTCCGACGTCGGAGAGGAAATAGTTATTCTGGGAGTCCGCAAATTTATAGAGCAGATTGAGATCCTTGTCTCTTACCTCGACCATAATGTTTCTATCCGCCGGGTATGATTGTGTGGTCTTATTGTATCCGCTCCAGCCCAGGACCCGTACCTTTTGCAGCTTCCATCCGGCGCTGGGTGCAGTGAATTTTACCGCTTCGCCGACATTCAGCGAGCCGAATTCAACCAATGAAGAGAAGAGGGTAAAGTTGATCTCAGAGTAATTTTTTCCACCGTCAGCCCTCAGCGTTGTGAGCTGCGGTGCTCCTGTCTGGGCAGCGATAGCATTTATGCATAGGGCTGCGCAACATAAGCAGGCGAGCAATAAGATAGTGTACTTCATATAATCACCCAAGATCTATCAAATGATTTTTATCCATATAAAGATTCTGATATGTGCCAGCTCCGATAGGTTCTGATGCAATAATTTGAATAAATTTTCAGAGATCGAAAAAGAAATGGCTCAATTTCCGCCGATGGTCATTATCCAGTTCAATGGCACAGCTTCCTTATCCTTGAATATGGGCAGATTTGAGGGCAAGAGAGCATTTCCTTCTGAGATATATATGAACGAGTTCTCGCTGGTCTTATTGAGAATCTCAGTGGCGACGGCTATTGCTCCTCTATCATAGAAGCACACATAGAATTCGTCGCTTACCGGCACGGAGGGCAGATGTATGGTGAATGGGTATGTCTCCGTTGCATTGCGGACAAAGTTGGAGTACGGTAGTTGTGAGTCAGCAAATTTGTACAGCAAATTGAGGTCCTTGTCCCGGACTTCAAGGGAAATTATCCGCTCGCTTGGAATCGACTCCGCACTGCCGTTATAGCCGTCCCATCCCAGTATTTGGACGGTATTCAGCTTCCAGCCGGGCTTTGGGGCCTTGAACTTAACCGCTTCTGCAATAAAATATGCGGGCAGTCCCATAACCGAGAGCAGATCGATGGAGACGATCTTCTTCTGAGAGAGGTTTCCCTGATAGGAATTCAAGAATTGATCCTCTGGTGATTTTGCATCAGCGGCAGATGTTATACCTGCTAAAGAGAGAACCGTCAGGCATAATACTATGACCAATAAAACCATCTTTTTCAAACAATCACCCTGAAGAGCCAGATAGCTGAGCCCATATAAAGATTCTGGGTCGGAAAACCTCTCCTGGCCGGATAAAAAGACTTGCTGCTCTGCGATTTGCATTATGGCAGTCATAAACCGTGTCTCTCGACCTGCTATTTTTCTAAGCGTTTTCATAGAGGATCGAGTGCCCAAATAGCGACCGCCTGCCTTCTGAAGTCTCCGGCGTTCCTTGGATCTGATGTTACGAT